>Ga0256405_10000374_pt1 | contig 149485 bp, 123 predicted proteins | sample RumenRJG_02DNA_FD_189096 | JGI IMG/M metagenome (GOLD analysis project Ga0256405, IMG submission 189096) | Bovine rumen microbial communities from Lethbridge, Alberta, Canada - RJG_02 | ecosystem: Host-associated > Mammals > Digestive system > Stomach > Rumen | place: Canada: Alberta... | reverse complement strand
CCTTATGGTCTTTTCCGGCCCGCACACCCTGTGCATGCGAGCAAGGCGGATATATCACGGAAGAATAAAATATCACAAATACCCGCGCCTTTCAAGTCCGGTTGAAGTTTTTTTCTGTTTCATATATGATAAACTGTATGCTCAAAATAATAGTAAACGCCGATGATCTGGGGATTTCGCAGGGCGTTAATGAAGCCATCGCCGAGTGTTTCAGGATGAGATACATCAGCAGTACCACTCTGATGGTCAATATGGACTATGCGGATGAGGCCGTGGAGATGGCGAACAGGAACGGCTGGCATGAAAGGGTGGGGCTGCACCTGAACCTCACAAGCGGAAGGCCGCTCACTGATGACATAAAGAGATTCCGGTGTTTTTGCAACAGAGATGGACAGTTTAATGCGGCTTTTGCGAAGAAGACATACTCGAGGCTGTATCTGACCAAAGAGGAGATAGCTGCAGCAAGGAAGGAGTCCGAAGCACAGATCAGGAAGTACCTGGAGTACGGATTCGCGGACAAGCATCTGGATTCTCATCATCATGTCCACACGGACAGAGCGATATGGACGGCCCTGGAGCCGCTGATCGCAGCGTACGGGATACGGTCGGTGAGACTGTCGCGGAATATATATGACAGGATGCCTCTGCTCAAGAGGTACTATAAGAAGAGATACAATGACAGACTGAAGAGGATGCCGGTGACCGTCACGGATTATTTCGGATCCTTCAGGGATTTCAGGCTGCATGGGAGCAACATATCCGACATGTCGACCGTTGAGCTGATGGTACATCCGGCGTATGACGATGACGGAGTGCTGGTGGATCTGGAAAGATCCAAAGGAACATCGATAGAGATGGAAAAAGAGTATCTTTCCGGGATCAGGTATGTTCAGGAATTTTATTAAAACAAAAAGAAATGAAAAAGAGATTTAAGCAAAAAAGACTCATGGGCTCACTCCGGCTCTATACCGGCTGGCCCATCATTTTGTCTGTCTATCTGACACTGGCGGCGGCGGGGATATTCTTCGTGAACCGCGACGCCGGGTTCATTGCGATAGCTGCAGTCATCATATACATCATCATCGCTCTGATCATTCGTTTTTCCAATAAGAGTGCGATCGCCGGAGACATGGTCAACTTCGCCACCAGCTTCGGCCAGGTGCAGAAGGGACTGCTCAAGGGACTGCCTCTGCCCTATGCCCTGCTGGATGACACCGGCAGATTCATATGGTGCAACAACGAGTTTTGCCTGCTGATAGGCAGGGATGTGCCCTTCGGGCGGTCCATCACGTCCATAGTCCCCGAGCTGACCAAAGACAAGCTCCCGAAGGGAAAAGAAAACATCTCTATGAGCTTCTCCATAGAGGGAAGGGATTTCAAGGCAGATATCAGATGTACCTCCATGGATGACATGGGGAGGGGATCCCTTATCATAGATGACGAGAACTTCACCGGATCGCTCATAACCATATTCCTGTTTGACGAGACGGAAGTGAATGATCTGAAGAGGATCAATATCGAGCAGAAGAATGTCTGCGGATATATATATCTGGATAACTATGACGAGGTAATGGAGAATGTGGAGGAAGTGAGAAGGTCTCTTCTTACGGCCCTCATAGACAGAAAGATAAAGAAATATTTTGCCGACTATGATGCAGTGGTGAAGAATACGGAAAAGGACAGATACTTCATCACCATGAAAAGGCTGCATTTCGACCGGCTGGTGGAAAACCGCTTCGATATCCTGGAGGATGTAAAGACTGTCAAGATCGGAAACGAGATGTCGGTCACGCTGTCCATGGGCTTCGGAATGGACGGGCGGACTCTGATCGACGATGCCGAATATGCCAGAAGCGCTATAGATCTGGCTCTGGGCAGAGGAGGGGATCAGGCCGTAGTAAAGGCTTCAGACAAGACGACCTACTTCGGAGGCAAGAGTCAGCAGATAGAGAAGAATACCAGAGTAAAGGCAAGAGTGAAGGCCCATGCCCTGGGAGAGCTGATAGAGCAGAAGGAGAGAGTCTTCTGTATGGGTCACCAGATCACCGATATAGATTCTTTCGGTGCGGCTGTGGGTATTTACAGAGCCACCAGACAGCTGGACAGGAAGTGTCATATCGTGATAAACACGGTGACACAGTCGATCCGTCCCTTTGTGGATGCATTCTCTGAGGACCCGGACTATGAGCCGGACATGTTTGTCACCAGTGCCGAGGCTCTTTCGATGGCGGATTCCGACACATCAGTTCTGGTAGTCGTGGACACGAACAAGCCCTCCATTACAGAGTGTCCGGATCTGCTCAGGAAGCTGCGGACGATCGTCGTCCTGGATCATCACAGAGTCGGTACGGAGACTGTGGAGAATGCGACACTTTCGTACATAGAGCCCTTTGCATCGAGTGCCTGCGAGATGGTAGCCGAGATATTGCAGTATATTTCAGACAATATCCGTATCAAGAGCGTCGAGGCAGACAGCCTGTATGCGGGCATCATGATAGATACAAACAACTTCATGGCCAAGGCCGGAGTCCGCACCTTTGAGGCTGCAGCCTTTTTGAGGAGATCGGGAGCAGATATCACCAGAGTACGCAAGCTCTTCAGAAATGATATAGACGCCTACAAGGCGAGAGCGGAGATCGTAAAGCGTGCAGAGCTCTACCTTGGAAAATATGCAGTGTCGACATATGACGGAAACTCTCTGGAGAGTCCGACGGTAGTGGGCTCTCAGGCAGCCAATGAGCTGCTCAATATCAACTTCGTAAAAGCCTCCTTCGTACTGACGGAGTATCAGGGAAGGATATATATATCTGCGCGATCCATTGACGAGGTCAACGTACAGATGATAATGGAGCGGTTCGGCGGAGGCGGACATATGAACATAGCCGGAGCACAGCTGTCAGACATATCTCTGGACGGGGCCAGAGAGAAGCTGGAGGAGATCATAGACGATATGGAAAAGGAAGGAGCACTGGGATAATGAAGGTAATACTGCTGGAGGATGTAAGATCACTGGGCAAGAAGGACGATATAGTAGAGGTAAAGGAAGGATATGCCAGGAACTTCCTGTTTACCAAGAACCTCGGAGTGCCGGCTGACAGCAAAAACCTGAATGACGTGAAGCTGAGAAAAGCTCACGAAGCAAAGGTGGCAGCGGAAAAACTGGCCGAGGCCAAGGAGCTGGCCGCAAAGATAGAGGCTGCAAAGCTCACCTGCAAGGTGAAGAGCGGAAAGGACGGGAAGGTCTTCGGGTCGGTCTCTTCCAAAGAGATAGCTGCCGAAATGAAGAAGCAGAACGGGATAGAGCTTGATAAAAAGAAGCTTGTCCTGCCGGATGCCCTGAAGAATCTTGGGACGTATAAAGTAAACGTAAAGCTGCATCCCGATGTGACAGCAGTGCTGACTGTGGATGTGCTGCCTGAAGAGTAGATAAGAGATGCAGGGTGATGAGAATATAATAAAGAGAATACCACCCCACTCCTCGGAGGCGGAGCGCTCGGTGATAGGGTCCATGATACTGGATGATACGAAGGAAGCCATCCTTGTGGCTACCGAGCTTCTGGAGAGGAGTGATTTTTACGAGGAGCGATACGGTCTGCTGTATGAGGCCATAGTCGAGCTCTTCAACGAGCAGAAGCCCGCAGACTCGGTGACGCTCCAGGAGAAGCTCAGAGAGAAGGGGGCTCCGGCGGAGATCACCAACCCTCAGCTTCTGGCGGAGATAGTGGATGCCGTGCCTACATCAGCAAATGTCAGGCACTACGCTCAGATAGTGCGTGACAAGGCCATACTGCGCTCGGTGATCAGGGTAAATGCCGATATAGAGAATGAATGCTATAAGGGAGAAGGAGAAGCAGAGGGTATCCTGCAGGATACGGAGAAGAAGATCTTCGATCTGGTCCAGAACAAAGGACGTTCCCAGAATAAGACGATAAGGGAGATAGTGGTAGATACCCTGCGCCACATACAGGAGGTGGCAAAGGCTGATTCGAAGATCACGGGAATACCATCGGGGTTTGACGATCTGGATGAGATGACTGCGGGGTTCCAGAAGACGGATCTGATCCTTGTGGCTGCGAGGCCCTCCATGGGCAAGACCGCTCTTGTGCTCAACATAGCCCAGTATGCCTGCTTCAAAAAGGACTATCACTGTCTTTTCTTTTCTTTGGAGATGTCCAAGGAACAGCTGGTGAACAGACTGCTCGCCATGGAGTCCAGAGTGGACTCGTCCCATATCAGGGTAGGAAACCTGGATGATGATGAGTGGCGGGGGATAATAGAGAGTGCAGGTGTCATAGGGCAGTCCAATCTGGCCATAGATGATACAGCCATCACTGTGGCTGAGATGAGATCCAGATGCCGCAGACACAAGCTGGAGCATGGGCTCGATATGGTCATCATAGATTACCTGCAGCTGATGAGCAGCTCCAGGAACAGCCGGTCGGGAGAGGCTTCCAGACAGCAGGAGATATCGGATATCTCCAGAAGCCTTAAGGCTCTGGCCAGAGAGCTGCAATGCCCGGTCATAGCTCTGTCACAGCTGTCGAGAGCGGTGGAACAGAGGCCGAATCATACACCGATGCTCTCGGATCTGCGTGAATCAGGTGCTATCGAACAGGACGCAGATGTGGTATTATTTATATATAGAGATGATTATTACAACAAGGAAGACTCTGACAGAAAGGGTGTCGCCGACATCATAATAGCAAAGCAGAGGAACGGATCCATTGGCACGGTCTCTCTGGCATGGATAGCTCAGCTGACGAAGTTCGAGAATCTCATGAGGGAGCAGAACAATCCCGGTTGACAGAGAGGCAGATAAGCATGATGCTCCGGCTGTATGGAGACAGATGATATGAAGATAGAGAAGGTAAACGAAAGACAGATAAGATGTACGCTCACCAAGAACGATCTCACCTCGAGAAATCTGAAGATGAGTGAGCTGGCCTATGGAACGGATAAGGCAAAGAATCTCTTCAGGGATATGATGCGTGAGGCGGAGAGCCGCTTCGGATTTGAGGTGGAGGATATCCCTCTGATGATCGAGGCGATCCCTCTCTCAAACGAGACTATCGTTCTCATTATCACCAAGGTGGAGGACCCTGAGGAACTGGACACCAGGTTTTCGAAGTTCGCTCCCATCATGGGCGAAGGTGATCAGCAGGAGAACGGACGCAGGAAGGATCCCGGGAATGCAGACGATATCATTGACCTCTTCCGTAAGCTCAAGGAGCAGGTGCAGGAGGCAGAGGCCAATCTCACGTCCAATGACTCTGGCGACAGCATCACTGCCAGCAGACCGCTGGGCATACCGGACAAAGGTCAGACCAAGGAAGTGAAGATCACCATCCAGGTGGATCTGACGAAGCTGTACTCGTTTGCCGGACTGGATGATGTGATACGTGCAGCAAAGATACTGAAGGGCGTATATAACGGCGAGAACGCGCTCTACAAGGATCCCGAGGCCGGGAAGTATTATCTGGTGATAAGAAAATCGGAGCTGACCCCGGAAACGTTCAACAAGGTTTGCAATATCATTACGGAATACGGACATATGGAAGAGTGCACTACTGCGGCAGAGGGCCGGATCAGGGAGCACTATGAGGTGATAGTCGCGGAGCACGCTCTGGAGAAGCTGGCTCTCATATGATCGTTTCAACAAAAAACACCCTGACTCCCGATAGGGAGCCAGGGTGTTTTTGATCTCTGTTAAATTTACGCTGTCTCGATAGCTCCTACAGGGCAGCCTGCCTCGCAGGCACCGCAGTCGATGCATGTAGCAGCATCTACTTCAAACTTGCCGTCGCCTTCAGCTATGGCATTTACAGGACACTGTGCAGCGCATGCACCACAGCTGATGCATGAATCATTGATTACGTGAGCCATTTATATTTCCTCCTTTGAAAACATGAGTTTTTCTGTTCAGATATTCTACAATAGCCTTTTGCAAAAAGCAACTACGCAAATAATTCTTTATAGCCGGCACGGACCCTTTCCCGGTCATATACCGAGCGGCGGAGCCTGTCATATTCATCAAGAATGGTGGTGTTGCGCTCCTGACAGTGATCGGAGCCAAGCAGGGTATCCGTGATCTCATCATAGGACGTGAAACCCAGACCGGGGATCTGATTGCCGTCCAGGATCTCCCTGTAGGTGAGTACGATACTGTCCGTAAATAAAGCCTCCTGCATCACACCTGATGTCTGGTGGGAGTAGTTCCTGCCGGAGTAGGGGAGCACGGTATACCTGGCGTGCCCCATCAGACTTAGATACTCGTCGATATCCGGATATGCATCCGAGATCTCGATATTGGATGCTGCGGATGACTGAAGCCTGCGGAGTCTTTCTTTGTCGTAGAAGCGTCCGACTATCACCAGCCTGTAAGAGAGGGCTGAGAAACGGGCGACAAGGGCTTCAAGCTGCTTTCCGCTGTCCATGGTGCCGAGACAAACCACATAGTTCTGCTTTTCAAGCGAGCGATATTTTCCGTAGATATCCTCATCATAAATATAGTCGGGGATAAAGCAGCTCTTCATATTTCTGAATGAGAAGGAAGGACCGGCGGAAATGCAGCGGAATATCTTCTTCTGACCGGTCTCGAAGATCCGTTGTTTGAAACCTGCGAGCAGCCCTGTATGGTAACCGTCAAGGAACAGGGTGACCACAATGCGCCTGCCGCGGTTCCCTGCCAGGGCCAGATAAAGGAACAGATAGAACTCTACGTTAAAGAACCATACGATATCGGCATCGGAGTGATCGAGCACATAACGGATGTTGGAGAACATGTGAAGCTTGTTGCGGATCCTTTCGATGATGGAATTTCCGCTTTTCATCAGGATCGCCTTATCAAGAGTATGTGTGGTCGTGTCGGATAGATCGCTGATCTCACGCAGTATCGTCTCGGGAGCATAAACGTCGAGGGCACAGCTGTCCCTGTTCAGCAGAATATATTCCCGCAGGACCTTGGGCGCGTGACCGACTGCCTTGCCGGTGGTGTCGCATCGACCTTGATATTCTGCGAGAGTAACTTTAGTCATGATGCGGGGAACTCTTTTCTGTACCTGGTGTAAAGCAGGCGATGGATGCCGGATATGCTGAAGAAACTGCCAAGAGCAGCTGCACGGTTTTTTCTCCGTGCCTCTTTATCAAACAAAACATCCTTGCGAAGAGACCGGATATCGCTGTATACGCTCCTGATCAGCGGTGTCTGCTCTTTCTCCGGCGCGGTCTCGGAGAGTATCTGGAAGCAGGCTGAGAAATGCCTGCTCTCGGCGGCCTTCAGGCAGTCGGGGTGATCCGAACGGATATTGTCAAGCATTTCCCTGCTGTGCATGTAGTAGTCAGGGTTTCTCTTTGATGAAGTGGAGTGGATCGTATTGCCGGCACTCTGGACATAGCCGTAGAGAGCTCTGTCGGTATAGCTGATGACACGGGCCGATGCGAAAAGCCTGTATATCGTACCCATGTCCTCGGCAGCGGTGCCCTCGGGGAAAGTGAGACCGTCCCACAGGGAGCGCTTTGATATCATGGCCCAGGGTGCACTGATCATGCCGCGCTGGTACAGAAGAGCCTTGAGACCGTCCGTTCCGCGGTATACGGCGGAAGGTGAAGAGGCCTTTTGGGGGTGTTCCCCGAAAAACTGAAGTGTATGTCCGATAGAGGGGATATCGCTTTCGAGACATTTCACATGAGCGCAGACCGATATCTCCGAGCCGGTGTCGACAGCCCGCCGTATGAGAGAGGACAGATAATCCGGAGCTATGATGTCATCGCTGTCAACAAAGCAGATCCACTCTCCCGCAGACAGCTCGATGCCCAGATTGCGCGCTCCTGCTGCGCCTCTGTTCTCTCCGTGGGACACACGTATCCGGCTGTCGGCCCGACCAAGCCAGTCACAAAGAGCGGAAGAGCCGTCGTCTGAACCGTCATCCACCAGAATCAGCTCAAACTCACCGTAATCCTGTGCAAGTATACAGCTAACGCATCTCTCCAAGGTTTTCTCTGCCCGGAATACCGGGACTATCACACTGACCATCTTTCTATTCTACCACAAACCTGATATCCACAGTATTCACGTTTTCGACAAAATCCGGGAATTTGGAAAAAGGTATTGATTTATCCCTGCATTAGGACTATAGTGCGTTATTGTAAAGTGATCGGAAATCTTCGAAACAAAGGAGGTGACCGATAGTATAACAGGGAAAAATACTCCGGATGAACCGTCAGTTTTCATCCGCAAGTCCTTCTAAAGGACGTCTGTTTTTCTTTATACGGCATGCCGTATCAGATATTCTTCCCTATTTATTTTTTTTGATCCAGGACGACAAATGCATTTATTTCAGCTTATTTATTTCATCTGATCACTTTACGATGACTTTAGGCGATCATACGCGGATATATCACGAGAAAACCTCCGTATGGTCTGACCATGACATCGAAAGGAGATATCATAAATGACATATGGCATGACATACGATGATTCGCAGTTTGAACTCATGATGCGGCTTGGAAGGTTCCAGAAGAACGGCATTCCCATCTTTTTCGAAGGGAAACCCTGTACACCCCGCGATGTGGTAAACATAATGATGGTGAGAGAGGATGAGGTATATATGCCCGACTATGTTACCGACAAGGACGACAAAGTGGTTCAGATCAGATACGATCACGTAAAGTAAGATCTCCGGGATGCCCCGGCCATACATTGTTTTCGGTACCTGAATAAAGGCGCCCCAAAGCATTTATTTTCAGGAAAAAAGCAGATGCAGGGCCGGGGATCATTTTACAGGTTACATAAGTTGTGCTACAATATGTTGTAATTGTGTGTTTTGACAGTACCATTTGTGGTTTCGGAAAGGTAGCATGCGGGAAGGTCGGGACGCTGCGAGACAGAGAAGGGAGCGCGCGAGAAGGTATGAGCGTGAGGACTCCCGCCGGTATGACAGCAGAAGCAGCAGGAGAAGAAAAAGAAGAAAGAGCAGCAAACTGCCCCTGATCGTAGCAGTGCTGGTAGTGGCCGCAATTGCGGCGGTGCTTTTCGTAAACGCTCTCGCGGAAGAGTTCGGCTATTCCAGAGAGCATCAGGATCTGAACGCATACTTCGGCATCACTTCAGAAGATCAGGCAGTGATCATCTCGGATAAGAAAGTATTGGATGCAGCACCTGTTATTCAGGGTGATGCGGTCTATATCCCCATGAGTCTGGCCAATACCTATTACGACAACTTCTATTATGACAGCAGGGAGGGGCATCTCCTGGTCACCGGCGCTACGAGGACCGTAGAGGGAGTCCAGGGTTCGGATTATCTGGTTAATGAGGAGGCCTATGTTTCACTGGCCTTTCTGAACAGATTCGTGCCGATGGAATATCAGATCTACAAGGATCCGGTGAGAGTCGAGATCAATACGGGCTCGGAAGCCGTGACGACCGACAGTCTGGAGTCGGATGCGAAGATGAGAGTATCGGCTGACAAAAAGAGCCCCATACTCATGGATCTGGAGAGCGGTGATACGGTGGAGCTCGAGGAGAAGGGTGACGTATGGTCGAAGATACGTATCCAGGCAGTCGAAGGATATATCGAGAGCAAAGCACTGGCGGGTAAGGAGACACAGACGGTCCCTGCAATTTCAGGAGGGGCCGAGGCAGACGACAGCTACCAGAAGCTTCTCAGACCCCATAAGATAGTAATGGGATTCCATAATGTAGCCGTGGCCGATGCCAACTCTTATCTGAAAGAAGCGGTCGCAAACACCAGGGGAATGAACGTCATTGCACCGACATGGTTTGCGATAGCCGATAATGAGGGCCACCTGACGGATATCGGCAGTGCCTCCTATGTGAGTGCCGCTCATGAAATGGGCTGTGAGGTCTGGGGAGTGGCAGACAATTTCACGAATCAGATAGATACCAATGAGGTCCTGTCACGTACGTCGTCCCGACTGACGCTGGAGCAGGAGCTCATCAGCAGAGCTGCTGAGCTTGGTCTTGACGGCATCAATATAGACTTCGAGCAGCTGGCGGGAGAGACCGGTGACGATCTGGCCCAGTTTCTGAGAGAGCTGTCCATCTTGACCAGGGCAGCGGGTCTGGTGCTTTCCGTGGACAACTATGTACCGCAGGACTATACCGACTTCTATCGGAGAGATATACAGGGAAGGGTCGCGGACTATGTGGTGATCATGGGATACGATGAGCATACGGCCGCATCGGCCGAAGCAGGCTCAGTCGCCTCCATAGGATTCGTGACAAAGGGTATAGAGGATACGCTCGAGGAAGTACCCGCTGCACAGGTGATCAATGCCATACCGTTTTATACTAGGAAGTGGTCATATGAAAACGGTTCTCTCTCATGCGAGAGCATGGGTATGAGCGATGCGAGAGCATTTCTGGCAGACAAGGGAGTGCAGCCGGCATGGGATGCAGAGACCTGTCAGAACTATGCATCCTTTGAGCGGGACGGAGTGATATACAGTATATGGCTGGAGGATGCTCAGAGCATATCTTCCAAGCTCACGGTCATGACGGCGCATGATCTGGGCGGTGTAGGGTGCTGGAAGCTGACACAGGAGACCCCCGATATATGGGATACGATAACGACATTCTATCCGCCGGGACAGTGACAAAGGTAGTAAAGGTCACCGGAGATGCGGCCGCGGATGCTGCCATCATGGAGGAGGCCGGAGAGATCTTAAGACGCGGCGGACTGGTGGCCATACCTACAGAGACGGTATACGGACTGGCCGGAAATGCGCTGGATCCCGCCTCGTCAAAACGGATATATGCTGCAAAGGGGCGACCTTCAGACAATCCACTGATAGTACATATCGCGAGGATGGAGGATCTGGATCTTATAGTAAGGTCGGTACCGGAGGGCGTATATAAGCTTGCAGAGAGGTACTGGCCGGGACCTCTGACCATGATACTGGAGAAGTCGGAGGCCGTGCCCTACGAGACCACGGGAGGGCTCGATACAGTAGCGGTGAGGTTCCCCTCTGATCCCATAGCCCGGGAGGTGATACGTGCGGCCGGAGGATATATAGCGGCTCCTTCTGCCAACCGGTCCGGAAGACCCAGCTGCACCACAGCAAGCCACTGCCTCGAGGATCTCGACGGCAGGATAGATATGATCATAGACGGCGGGGAGGTATGCATCGGGCTGGAGTCCACCATAGTGGATATGACAGGCGACGTCCCCTGCCTGCTCCGTCCGGGATATATCAGCCTTGAGGATCTCAGAGATACCCTGGGAAGGGTGGACGTAGATCCGGCTATAGCGGCAGGATGTGAAGCGGATGCCGATACACCCCCGAAGGCTCCCGGGATGAAATACCGGCACTATGCACCGAAAGGTGAGCTGACACTGGTACAGGGGAGGGCTGACGATGTGGTCGCCGGCATAAACAGCTTTGTGAAGCAGATGTCTGAAAAGGGAAAGCGTGTGGCGGTGATAGCATCTACCGAAAATGCCGCAAGATACAGCTGTGATACCGTGATGGATATCGGCACCTGTGACAATGAAGACGAGATAGCGCACCGGCTTTTCGCCATATTGAGAAGGCTCGATGACATGGATATCGAATATATATACTCCGAATGCTTTGATACCCCCAGACTGGGACAGGCGATAATGAACCGGCTTGAAAAGGCGGCAGGACACAGAGTCGTCACAATAAATGAACAGAATGCACATATTCAATGATGTATGATAAGTGGAGGAAACGATGATGAAAATAGCTGTAGCATGTGACCATGGCGGATATGAACTCAAGATGAAGCTTATCCCGCATCTGAAGGAAAAGGGATACGAGATAGAGGACTATGGCTGTGACTCCACGGACTCCGTGGACTATCCGGAATACGGACGCAAGGTGGCGTATGCAGTGGCAGAGGGCAGAGCCGACAGAGGTATAGTCATATGTACCACGGGGATCGGTATATCAATAGCGGCCAACAGGATAAAGGGTATCAGAGCTGCTGTCTGTACGAACGGGCTGATGGCGAAGATGACAAGACTCCACAATGATGCGAACGTGCTCGCACTGGGTGCGAACATTGTGGGATATGGTCTGGCGGAGGAGATCACGGATATATTCATGGAAACCGGATTCTCAGGCGGAGAGAGACACGTCAGGCGAATAAAGGGTATAGAAGAGTATGACAGATAAGAGAGAAGGGTATATCACCTGGGACGAATACTTCATGGGTGTAGCCAGGCTCACGGCCGAACGATCCAAGGACCCGAATTCTCAGGTGGGAGCATGCATAGTGAGTCCGGATCACAAGATACTCTCCATGGGATACAACGGCTTCCCCAGAGGGTGCAGTGATGATGAGTATCCATGGGCCAGAGAGGGCGATGAGCTCTCGGTTAAATATACCTATGTAACACATGCTGAGCTCAACGCGATACTGAACTTCAGGGGAGGCACTACAGGTCTGGAGGGAGCCGCTCTCTACGTGACGCTCTTTCCCTGCAACGAATGTGCCAAGGCAATAATACAGACGGGCATACGTACGGTGGTATACGAATCCGATAAATATGCAGCAACACCGTCTACTATCGCATCAAAAAAGATGTTTGACTCAGCAGGGGTAACATACAGGAGATATGAGCCCAGCGGAAGGAAGGTTGTCATAGATTTATGAAAGACAGCTTAAAGAAACTGATCTGCATAGTGCTGATGACGGCCATGATGGCAGAGCCCATGGTGTACGGTCCCGTGTCTGCCTATGCAAACAGTACGTCAGACAAGATAAAAGAAGCGGAAAAGATGCAGCAGGATACAAAGCAGCAGCTGGGACAGACCCAGAATACGCTGAACCAGCTGAAGGACTCCAAGAAAGCGATCCAGAACAGTCTGAATAATCTGAACGAGCAGATCGATGAGAAATCCGAAGAGATGTCCGATCTGCAGGATCAGATAGAGGAAAAGGAAGCAAACATCGCTGCGGTTGAGAAGGAATATGAGGATGCTGTGGAACAGGCAGACGAGCAGTACAGGTTCGTCAAGATCCGTATCCGCAAGATCTACGAATCGGGAGCAGACAGCATCTATGATCTGCTTTTCAACTCCAGCGGGATGGCTGATTTCCTGAATAAGGCCGTTTACATCGCCAAGATGAATGATTACGACGATAAGATGCTCGAAAAGTTCAGAAATCTGCAGGATGAGGCGGCGAAGAAGAAGGAGACGCTCCTGTCCGAAAATGCAGAGCTGCAGGAGCTGTATGAGGAAGCGGAGCAGGAGGCAGGTGATCTGCAGGATCTCGCTGACAGTACCAAGAACAGCCTGGTGAGCTATGCAGGTGCAATATCGGAGAAGGAGAAGGAAGCGCTTGAGTACGAAGCAAAGCTTCTCGCGGGACAGCAGACCATCGCGCAGCTGAAATCGAAGCTGAAGGAAGAGGAAGAGCTCGCAAAGAAGGCGGAAAAGATGGAGTTCAGAGACCTTTCCGAGGTGTCTATAGCATCGGGGGACAGAGATCTGCTGGCTGCGATCATACAGTGTGAAGCCGGCGGAGAGCCCTATGCGGGAAAGATAGCTGTCGGTGCCGTGATCATGAACAGAGTCAGGAGCGCGGCTTTCCCCAATACCATAGCAGGGGTCGTCTATCAGCCGATGCAGTTCCAGCCGGTCAGGTCCGGGCGTCTTGCCATCAGGCTCGCTGAGGGTGCGAACGAAACATGCTATAAGGCGGCGGATGAGGTGCTGGCCGGAGCAAACAATATAGGAAAGTGCCTCTTTTTCAGAACAGTGGTGCCCGGGATCAAGGGAACCATAATAGGACATCATGTATTCTATCTCTACTGGACAGGAGTGGCTTCAGGCTATGGTACCGTAGAGGAGTCGCTGGAGGGAGATGCTTCCGAGTCTAAGGCAGCATCGGAGGCGGCGGCCAGCAAGGCAGCATCGGAAGCGGCGTCCAAAGAAGCGGAAGAAAAAGAGCAAGCCAGTAAGGAGGCGGCTTCCAGGGAGGCAGCAAGCAAGGCTGCGGCAGACAAGGCAGCATCTGAAGCTGCAGCCAGCAGGGCGGCCTCAGAGGCAGCGGCAGCAAGCAGGGCAGCCTCGGAGGAGGCATCGAGAAAAGCATCGGAAGAAGCGTCGAGGAATGCTTCGGAGGGAGAGACGTCAAGGGCCTCGGAAGAAGCATCCGCATCGTCTTCGGGCAGCGGTACCGCGTCGGGCAACAGTGCGGAGGACAAGGCTGCCGGACAGTAAGACAACAGCGCGAAATACACAGAAATATAAAAAAGAGGCATGTCGCAGGCGACATGCCTCTTATCTTATTCAGTTCATATCCTGCTCTCTATCTCACTCTGCAGCTCGGAAAACCTGCCGTCATATATCGTCCTGAGAAGTGTATCCAGAGCCTTCAGAGCCCGCCTCACATCAGCTGCTGTGATCAGATCCTTGTCCAGGGCCTCCTCGAACTCATCCAGATCTATGACCTTGACGAATCCGTCCGGAAACACTATCACATCCGCCAGAAGATCCCGGAAAACATATGAGTCCTCAGTTTCATCGTGAGTATAGTCTATGATGTCGCAATACCAATAGATCAGGCTGCCATCGCTGAAAAGAAATTTGCTGACCTTGTAGTTCCTCTTCAGGAAATAACAGGAGTAGCCGTGGTCCAGTCTTGGCTTCGGATGCAGGGCTTTCCATTTCGTCACGATGATCTCATCGTCTCTGTAGATCACCTCGTCATCGTCCAGCCTCACGCATTCGTCCGGGATCAGCCTCTTCCTGTAAAGTACAGGGTCATGCGCCATGGGCACTAAGCCTCTCTTTCCTTGTAGTGATGTGCATCCTCCAGCAGCATATCCTTGACTTTCATAAGACGTATCTGAGTACTTCTTTCGTTTTCGTCCAGCTTCATGGTGATCATCTTGATGCCGGCCTCGGTCTCGGGGATGATCACATGCTCGAGAGCGTTGACGCGCCGCCTTGTCTTTTCTATCTCTGCTGCCATGAGCTGACAGGCCTTCTCGGTCTCGGCGAGCTTCAGCATATCCGGAAGCAGATCCGAAAGACTCTTCACGGCATCGTCCAGATCTGAAGAGGTGAACGCAAAGCCGTAGGAGTATATGTCGTTGGGATCGGATGTACGGGCCCTGTACTCAAATACAGGTATGTCCACGCTCATTACGTTCTTCTGTGAGACCTCGAGCGACACCTCCTGCTTCGGTGTCATGAAAGCCACATTCACCGCTTCTTCGCTCATGGTGGACTTTGCAAGCACGAAATTCTTATTGGCTGCAGCCAACCCGGCTTCGACCTTCTTTCTCAGCTCCATGTTTTCACGTACCAGCAAAAGAAACTGCCTCATAAGCTCATCGCGCTTGTCCTTCAGGAGCTTGTGCCCTCTTCGGGTCGTCACGAGCTTCCTTTTCAGACGTGTCAGCTCCATTCTGGTAGCTGTAACTGTTTTATTTGCCATATTTACCTCCAGTCCATGTCAGAGCGTGCAGCGGATCCTGATATCACCGCTGTCACACTATGACCTGAGGGCTGTTACTTGTTATAGTACTTGTCCAGGAACTCGTCCTTGATACGCTTCAGCTCCGTACGGGGAAGTATGCGAAGCAGCTCCCAACCCGTATCGAGTGTTTCCTCTATGCTTCTGTCTGCGCGATAGCCCTGATTGATGTATTTCTGCTCGAACTCATCCGCAAACTTTGCATACAGCTTATCTATCTCTGTCAGAGCAGCCTCACCAAGGATCATCATCAGCTCTTTAGCATCCTTACCACGTGCATATGCGGCGAAAAGCTGGTTCATGGTATTGGCATGATCTGCTCTGGTCTTTCCTTCGCCGATACCCTTGTCCTTCAGTCTGGACAGGGAAGGAAGCACATCGATGGGAGGCTCTATACCTCTGCGGTACAGATCACGGGAAAGGATGATCTGTCCCTCGGTGATGTAACCTGTAAGGTCGGGGATGGGGTGTGTCTTATCATCCTCCGGCATGGTAAGGATAGGTATCATCGTGATGGAACCCTTGCGGCCCTTCTGACGGCCTGCTCTCTCATAGAGGGTAGCCAGGTCAGTGTACATGTATCCGGGATATCCGCGGCGTCCGGGCACCTCTTTACGTGCAGCCGACACCTCACGAAGAGCATCGGCATAGTTGGTGATATCCGTAAGGATGACAAGAACGTGCATGCCCTTCTCGAATGCAAGATACTCGGCTGCTGTCAGAGCCATACGCGGAGTAGCGATACGCTCTACGGCAGGGTCGTTAGCCAGGTTCATGAAGAGTACTGTCCTGTCGATGGCTCCTGTCTCACGGAAGGACTCCACGAAGTCGTTGGACTCCTCGAAGGTGATACCCATTGCAGCGAAGACCACGGCGAACTGCTCGTCAGTACCGCGGACCTTAGCCTGCCTTGCTATCTGTGCAGCGAGCTTTGCATGAGGGAGTCCGGAAGCCGAGAATATCGGAAGCTTCTGTCCTCTGACCAGGGTGTTCAGTCCGTCGATGGCAGACACACCGGTCTGAATGAACTCCTCAGGGTATGCTCTTGCAGCAGGGTTCATGGGCAGTCCGTTGATGTCTCTCCTCTCGTCAGGGAGTATCTCCGGGCCGTTGTCTATAGGTCTGCCCAGCCCATCGAACACTCTGGAGAGCATATCCTCGGATACCCCGAGCTCCATTGTGCGTCCGAGGAATCGGACCTTTGAACTGTCAAGGTTCAGACCTGTGGAATTCTCAAAAAGCTGAACGAGAGCGTTACCGCCGTCTATCTCAAGTACCCTGCAACGACGTTTCTCTCCATTCTGCAGCTCGATCTCTCCCAGCTCATCGAACGTGACGTTCTCGACATCACGCACGAGCATCAGAGGACCTGCTACCTCCTGTATCGTTCTATACTCCTTAGGCATTTAGAAGTCCTCCTTTTCTGACAGTACCTGCTGGATCTCTTTGGACAGCTCGGCAGTGATCTTGCTGAACTCTCCGTCGATCTGATCCTCAGAGGTGTATTTGAAACGTCCGATAGTCTCACGGACATCCATATCTACGAGCTTCTCTATGGAAGCACCCTTGGCAAGAGCATCCTGAGCACTCTTGTAGAAGCCCAGAACGAGCTGCATCATCAGGTGCTGCTTCTTGAGAGAAGTGTATGTATCTACTTCATGGAAAGCATCCTGGTGCAGGAAGTCCTCACGTATGGAGCGTGCAGCTTCCATCTTCAGCCTGTCGGGAGCCGATAGGGCATCCATACCGACGAGCTGGACCATCTCTTTCAGCTCTGACTCGTCCTGAAGCAGGCTCATCATCTCCTGACGGAGCTCCATCCAGTTGCCGCCCTCTACACTGCTGTTGAACCAGTCGCCCATGCCGTCAAGGTAGAGCGAATAGGAAGACAGCCAGTTGATGGCAGGGAAGTGTCTCTGCTGTGCCAGTGCAGAATCCAGACTCCAGAACACCTTGACTATACGAAGTGTAGCCTGGGTGACGGGCTCTGAAATATCACCGCCGGCGGGAGAAACGGCTCCGATAACGGAGAGCGCACCCTCGCGGGGCTCTGATCCCAATGTCTCTACACGGCCGGCTCTTTCGTAGAACTGAGCCAGACGTGATCCCAGATATGCAGGATAGCCTTCCTCACCGGGCATCTCCTCCAGTCGGCCGGACATCTCTCTGAGAGCCTCTGCCCATCTGGATGTGGAGTCTGCCATCAGTGCGACAGAATACCCCATGTCTCTGAAGTACTCGGCTATCGTGATACCTGTATAGATAGATGCCTCACGGGCTGCAACCGGCATATCCGAAGTGTTGGCTATGAGAACGGTCCTTTCCATGAGAGAGAATCCGGACTTCGGATCCTTCAGCTCGGGGAACTCGTTCAGAACGTCGGTCATCTCGTTTCCTCGCTCACCGCATCCGATGTAGACGACGATGTCAGCTTCTGCCCACTTAGCGAGCTGGTGCTGCACCACGGTCTTTCCCGAACCGAAAGGACCGGGGACTGCTGCCGTACCACCCTTTGCTATGGGGAAGAAGGTGTCGACGACTCTCTGTCCGGTGACAAGAGGCTTGTCCGGAGCGAGCTTCTTAAGATAAGGACGGCCTCTACGGACGGGCCATCTCTGCATAAGCGACACATCCTCACTGGAACCGTCGTCTTTTTTGATCACGGCGATCCTGTCAGTCACCAGATAATCTCCCTCCGTGATGGAGTCTATCGTTCCCTCCACCCCGTAAGGCACCATGATCTTCTGTGTGACTATCTGTGTCTCCTGCACGGTTCCGATGATATCGCCTGCCACGACTTTGTCACCGGCCTTGGCAGTAGGAACGAAGTGCCACTTTTTGTCTCTGTTTATCGACGGAACCTCGACACCACGAGGGAGATTATTAGAGGATGTCACCTCGAGGATCTTCTCCAGAGGTCTCTGGATACCGTCATAGATACTGCTGATGAGGCCGGGACCGAGCTCGACTGACATCGGGACTCCGGTAGACTCTACCGGCGCACCGGGCCCCAGTCCGGCGGTCTCCTCATAAACCTGTATTGATGCTTCATCACCGTGGATCTCGATGATCTCACCTATGAGCCTCTCATCACCCACGCGGACCACGTCAAACATGTTCGCGTCACGCATGCCTGTAGCGACGACCAGAGGCCCGGCTACCTTCTTTATTACACCTGCGCTCATTTACTCTTTGTCACCTCCAAATATGATATCCGAACCAACTGCCTGCTCCACGGACTTGCTCACATTCCTGATACCGGCACCGGTGTTGCCCGATACTCCGGGGATCAGGATGATGGCAGGGAGCTGCTCCTCGCTGTATCTGCTGATCTCCGTCTGTATACCCGATGCGCATGCCTCTGTGATATAGACTACCGCGTAATTGTTCTCGGCGAGACTACGCAGTGTCTTCTGGGCCGACTCGGGAGTGTCCGTGGGGTATGTATCAAGTCCCAGTGTGGCGAAGCCGTAAATGCTGTCGGATTCGCCCATTACAGCTATTTTATACATACATTTCCCTTGCCCTTTCCCTGACGGATTCCTCCGGCAGATCATTTATCAGGCCCGACAGCACGATACGTACCGTGCTCATCTCATTTTCTCTGGCAATGATGTAAGCTGCCAAAGGGCCCAAGGTGTAGGGGTGCGTTATCTCACTCCTTATATTTCTGATGATAAGATTGTCACACCATCTCTCGAAAGCAGAGGGAGATTTCTTAAGCTCCGGTACCGCATCCGCATACTTCGACAGCGAGAGATAATCATATATTGCGTCCATACCCTCGGATGCCGCGGAAGCGAGCCTCTCCGTGTCCAAAGTCTCACAGGGAGCCAGAGCCTCGGTTATGAATTTCTTGTCTTTTCCGGTCTTGACTGCACGTACAGCGGTCTTGATATTGGCGGATGCCACCTTGAGCTGGGCATACAGCTCCAATACCGGGGTTCCGCTCTTCTTAGCTGCGGCTCCGATGGCCTCCAGGGCAGCCCTGTCTATGATCACGTCTGTGAGCTGACCGTCGTGAGTATGCAGCATGGTCTCAAGTGCCTTGGACGCGGGAGCCTCCATCTCGTCGGGGAGAGGAGTGAAGTCTCTGGACTCTACAGCATCCTTCATCACCTGAGGATCGATAGTTCCGCCGGATGAGAAGATGTTGGGATGCTTATCACTGGTCAAGGCCTCTTTTACCGCGGCCTTGAGATTGTGATAATCGTTCTCTATGAGAAGCACGTCGAATACAGACATATCCGACACCAGCTCCGAAATGAGATCCCAGGTCTTCTTCTTTTCGGCAGAGAGCATCTTCTCTACTCGATCCGACTCTGTGGTATACTCCTCGGGCATGTACCAGCCCTTGTCCTGCAGCAGCCGCATGGCTTCATCTATCTTTTTGGCACCCAGCAGCTGATCGATAAAGGACTGGCTCAAAAGCCCCAGCTCCTTAGAACGTATACGTGCGACCGCATAATAGTATTGATTATCGGACATTTACGCCTCCGTCCCTCCAAACAGAACCTTCGAAACTCCGTCTGTGAGCTTCTCACGCTCCGCATCTATCAGTGCCTTGAATGTGCAGTTCTGCTCGATACCGCCGTAAGAGAGCACGAAACCTCCTGCAGCATTTATGGTATCATCGGATACCTTAAGCCTGCCGCCGGAGAGCTTCTTGTTCAGATCGGCCTCAAAACCGGTAGGGAGCCTCTTCCTGTCAGCAGCGGAGAAAATGATCGTACCCTCCTCGGGCAGAGCATTTTTCACTGCTATCTTCATAATAGTATCAAAGTATCTGTCATCGGGAAGCGCTGCCAGCTTCTGCTCGGCTGCTTCGAAGACATCGGCAATCAGAGCCTGCTTCTCAGCAAGGATTGTCTTTCTCCTCAGCAGGGCAGCAGCAGACTCGGCACGCGACACTGTATCATCAGCGCTCCGTCTGCCGTTTTCTTCGATCTGGGCACACTCATCCTTTACGGATGCCTCGGCATCTTTTCGCATTGCCTCGGCCTGAGCTTTTGCCTCATCGATCCTCTTTGCTACCGCTTCGTCGGACTCGGCCTTGATACTTGTGAGTATCTTGTCTAATCCTGCCATTTATGATCCTCCGTATCTGATCAGCGAGGTATGCCGTTGATCGCCAGTATGGAAATGAGCAGAGCAAGGATCGCATATGTCTCGACCATTGCAGGGAAGATCATGGACTTACCGAACTGATCGGGTCTCTTTGCAACGAGACCGATGGAAGCTACTGAAGCCTTGGACTGCTGCATTGCGGATACCAGACCCACGAAAGCCATGGGGAGGCATGCGAAGAGATACATAAGACCTGTGCCTACGCTCATGCCGGTGTCAACCTGTCCGCCCAGCAGACCGATGTTTGAAAGTGCGATGAAAGCGATCAGCAGACCGTAAATACCCTGTGTGCCGGGCAGAAGCTGAAGGATCAGTGCCCTGGAGAACTGAGAAGGATCCTCAGTAACAAGTCCTGCTGCTGCCTGTCCTGCACGGCCTACACCGATCGCAGACCCGATGCCTGCAAACAGTGCTGCTGATGCTGCTCCCAAAAGTGCTAATGCGATACCCATTTAATTATCCTCCTTAATCATTAAGTGTTGATTAATATTAAAAACCCGAATCCTTAGGATCCTGAATTTTTATGTATTTTGTGTTGGTGGCAAAAGGCGCGAATTTGCGGCCGCCGCCACTGTAGAACTTACCGAAAAACTCCACATACTGAAGCCTGTTGGCATGTACGTATGCGCCCAGAGCGTTGATCGCCAGATTGAGCACATGACCTATCAGGAAGATCAGTATGAAGAATATCACGCCGATCACAGGCGTGCCTGCCACCATGGAGCCCATCTGATTGAAGACGGACGATATGACGGATGTGGCAAGACCCAGAGCCAGCAGTCTGGAGTAGGAGAGCAGATCCGAAAGATACCCGGTGACGTTGTAGAGGCCGTAAAGACCCTTGAGTGTGCGCTTGAACCAGTTCCTGGATTCGCGACCGTCCATAAGGATGATGCCTATGGCACCGATGATCGCCATTACCTTACCTACGTTGCCGGCTACAGGCGATATGGGGGTCAGAGCGAACATACCCGTGACCATCTCCGTAGTCAGACCGAAGAGCAGCAGGCCCGCTACCAGCAGCATCCAGAGAACGAAGTCGGATACTGCGTCCACATATCTCTTCTGCTTCAGCGCGGTATACAGACCGATCACCAGTCCGGCGAAAAGATGCACGATACCTATGGCGAAGCAGAGCACCAGCATCTTCATGGGCTGCGACAGAGGGTCGATGAGCTTGGGGACCTCCAGAGTCTTGCCGAAGAAAGTGGCGGCAATGACCGTGGGGGCATCTCCGAAGTAGCTGCCGAAGAGAATTCCCGACAGCATGGTGCCCAGACCGCAGTAGAAGAACATGGTAAGAGTCTTCCTCATTGAGCGCTCCATATTCTTGAGCTTCTTAATAAGAACAAACGTCGATATGGACATGAGCGCCCCGTATGCGAAGTCCGAGAGCATCATACCGAAAAGTATGTAATAGAAGCAGGCCACCGGTGTGGTGGGATCGAGCTCGCCGGCTCCCGGCATGGAATAACTCTCGATGATACCTTCTACAGGCTCCGCGAAAGGCCCGTTCTTAAGAAGTACGGGAACATCCTCGGAGGGATCGGGATCTGCCATCTCCACAGCCACGTCGAAATGCTGCGACAGATCCTGCTCTATGGCCGCTGCATACTGCTCCGGCACATATCCTTCTATGATGAAGGTGCGCTTAGTCTGGGCAAGAACCCCGAGAACCTCGTACTTTTCGGCTCTCATGCGGAAATAATCGGAAATGAACCGGATGTCATTCCGCCTGTCCGCGTATGAAGCGATCTCTTCCCTGGTGGAGTCTATCCTTGCGACAGCTGCCTTCAGCTCTTTGTCGTAAGCCTCTATTTGCTCTGCAGGGACCATATCGGACACCGGAGGACGCTGGAAACTCATGCGTCTTAAGGCGTCTTCTATCTTGTCTTTATCTGATTTCAGGCAGGAAATGAGGACGGAAGTGATATTGTCCTCCGAGGCTATGATGTTCACATCTACGGCGTCAACATCGGGTGCGTTCTTTGCGAGCCCCTCTGCGATCTCTGCCTCCGTGACCATCTCGGGGAAGGTCCCTATGAAGGCGGCAGTCTTCTTTGTGCCGGTGAACGAAAGCGGCTGATCAAGCCCGGTCCACGGGGTGAGTGCCTCTATCTGGGTGGTGATGCGCGGAACATCAGCCTTTGCTTCGGTGAGCTCCTTGTCGAGTCTCAAAATTTCCGCGACATCTTTCATTACGCTGTCACGCTTCGAGGCGTTTGTCTCATACTCCTCCAGCGTGATGGGCGTTCTGCCGGCGAAGGCTGATAAGAGCGATGTCTTCTCGGGGGCGGCCGCGGACAGGATCTCCAGAGCCTTGTCCGCCTGGGCAGCGTTCTTCGTGAAGAGCTGTGACGACTGGGATACGTCTATCCGGCTGAATACCGGGTCGTTCGCATCGTCTTCTCTGGATATGATCTCCACAGCCTCGGTACGCTGCAGCATCTCGAGTATAGCCTTGCGGTCTTGCCTTTTAGCACATACTGTCATGTGCTTCATTGGCAGAACTGACATAAATTAACCTCCTTTTCTCTTTATTCTGACGATCTGCGTAAGCGCTATGCTGTCAGATCGTCGAGGATGAGCTTGATGGCATCGTCCTTCTTTGCTTCAACCGATGAGCGCAGTGCCTCGGCATCTTTCCTGGCACCCGCTTCGGCCTCGTTCAAGATAGCCTCGCTCTTAGCGGAAGCTTCCTTGAGAAGTGCGTCTGCCTTGGCTTTTGCCTCCCGGGTAAGGTCTACCTTCAGGGCGGCGGCGGCATCCTCGGCCTCAGCCAAAATCCTGTCTGCTTCCACTACCGCGTTTTTCTCTGCGGCATCGGAAGCGAGCTCGGCTTCACGGATCTTTTCTATTGTATCCATTGCCAAATCTGATCACCTTCCATTCGTATTTTTTATACAAAAGTAACATATCGATTCTATCGTAAAACGCTTTTATTATCAAGTTGCTATGGTACATTTCAAAGAGTATACTTTACCCACGTGCAGTGATAAAAATAAGGAAGTAAGAGGATATGGACAATATACATTTTATAGGAATAGGCGGGATCAGCATGAGCGGGATAGCGGAGCTGATGATCTCGAGAGGATACAGGGTCTCCGGGTCTGATTCTCACGAGACGGACATCACGGACAGGCTGGCCGGTATGGGGGCTGCCATAGGATATCCGCAGAAAGCGGAGAACATACCGGCAGACACCGATACTGTTGTGATGACGGCTGCGATCCACGAGGACAACCCGGAGCTTATGGAAGCCAGGAGACGCGGGCTGCATATCGAGACCAGAGCGGAATTCCTGGGCAAGATAATGAAAGAGTACCGTACCCCCGTAGCTGTGGCGGGAACCCACGGCAAGACCACTACCACAGCAATGATATCGGAGATCCTGATGAGTGCCCAAAAGGATCCCACCATTTCAATAGGCGGAGTGCTGCGTGATATCGGCGGCAACTTCCGGGTCGGAGCGGACGAATTCTTTGTGATGGAGGCCTGTGAATACACCAACTCCTACCACTCTTTCTATCCGAAGATAGGGGTGATACTGAATGTGGAGGCCGATCATCTGGATTTCTTTAAAGATATAGAAGATATACGTCGTTCTTTTCATCGCTTCGCCGAGAATATCCCCGATGACGGGGTGCTCATCATAAATAAGGGGATAGAAGGCGTAGAGGAGATCACCGACGGACTGAAGTGCAGGGTGGTGACCTTCGGGGATGTTCCGGGAGCGGATTACAGGCCGGAGAACATCAGCCTAGACGAATATGCCAGGCCCACATTTGAGGCAGTCCACGGGGGCGAACGTAAGGAATATTCGCTCGGGGTGCACGGCTACCACAATGTATTGAATGCCCTGTCCGCCATAGCCGCAGCGGAAGAGCTCGGGCTGTCCCATGAGGATATAGCGCGAGGGCTTAAGAGATGTGCAGGCACTGACAGAAGGTTTGAGGTCAAGGGAAAGCTGGACGGTTTCACGATAATAGACGATTATGCCCATCATCCTACAGAGATACATGCCACGATCTCCACGGCAAAGAAGTATCCCCATCATGAGCTTTGGGTAGTATTCCAGTCGCATACGTATACGAGGACCAAGGCGCTGATGCATGACTTTGCAAAAGAGCTGGCAGCGGCAGACCATGTGATATGTGCCGAGATATATCCGGCCAGAGAGACGGATAACCTCGGGATCAGCGGGGAAACGCTGGCAGCCGAGATAAGGAAAGAAGGAACTGACTGTTATTATTTCCCGACCTTTAAGGAGATCGAAAAATTTATCACAGATACTCTTGTCGACAATGATCTGTTGATAACCATGGGAGCCGGGGACGTAGTAAAAATCGGTGATGAGCTGCTGAAAAACAGCTAATCCACATTTTCCACAAAAAATTATTAACAGTACACGGGGGTTATGATTGCGATATTTACGCAGATATCCACTTTACCTACTTTATCCACTTTAATGGGCTTTCGGGAGACGCCTCCGGGAAGCCTATTTTCTTTTGAAATCTGTTGTGTTATACTCCGCTTCGCTTGAAATAAATGTGTTATCAACAGTCGTTAGGGAAGAGAATGAGTGGCATAGTTTTAAAGGGGAATCGCTATTCGGGAAATACTATTGTCTCGAATTGCTTTATCGATGATTATATGGCTGATGCCAATGGCGCACAGCTGAAGATATATCTGTATCTGATGAGATGCATAGAGGCGGATGAGCCCGTGACGGTATCTCTTCTGGCAGACAGATTCAATTATATGGAAACGGATATCAGGCGCTCGCTGCTGTACTGGGCGAGGAAGGGCGTGATCTCTCTGGAGTTCGACGATGAGGAGAACATCTCGGGCATCATACTTAACGACCCCGCGGAGGCCTGTGAGACCGAAGTCACCATACCGAGGAAACGTGCGGAGAAGCACCGCAAGCCGTCATACAGCGCGGATGATCTGAAGAAGTTCAGCGCGGATGATGACATCAAGCAGCTGATCTTTGTCGCAGAGCAGTATCTGAAAAAACCTCTCACGCCGACCGAGATGAAGACCATGCTCTTCATATATGACGGGCTTGGATTCTCGGCGGATCTGATCGAGTACCTGATAGAGTACTGCGTGGGCAAGGGAAAGACATCCATGAGATATATTGAGTCTACTGCCATGAACTGGGCGGAGGACGGGGTGAAGACCGTCATCGACGCCAAGGGCAGGGAGAAGTGCTTCGGCGGAAGTGACTATTCGGCAGTACTCAGAGCCTTTGGCATCACGGACAGGAAGCCGGCCGCGAGGGAGATAGACTATATCGACAGCTGGAAAAATGAATGCGGCTTTTCACTGGATATCATACTTGAGGCTGCGGGACGTACGATCATGAGGACATCCAAGCCGTCATTCCAGTATGCGGACAGGATCCTCAGAGGATGGGCCGAGAGTGGCGTACGCAGCATGGAAGATATAGACAGCCTGGATGAGGCGTATTCTTCCAGGATGCAGCAGGGCTTCAGGACCCTGCCGCAGTCATCGACCGCGATGCAGGGGGGCAGGAGCGGAAGCCCCGTGAGGAAGAAGGGTGGACCGGCAAAGGGTCACTTTGATATGGAGAGACAGTACGACTTTGACGAGATAGAGGCGAGCCTTCTGGGCAGGCGCCAGGGATAGGACCGAAGATGGGTGACAGCATATACAGGGAGATAATGACGGACTACGAGCGGCAGCTCGCTTCGGACAAGAGGGCCCAGCAAAGCCGCATACAGGAAGTGTATACCCGGGTCCCGAGGTACAGAGAGCTGGAGAACAGAACGGCGGATCTGTCGGCGGAGGCGGCAATAAAGGCTGCGACCGGACTGAAGGATGAGGTTCCTCTTATCATGCACGAGCTCACGAGGATATCCGCAGAGAAAAAGAGGATCCTGGTAGAGGCGGGGCTGCCGGAAGACTATATCTCACTGCAGTACAAATGCCCCGACTGCAGAGATACCGGCTATATCAACGGGAAAAAATGTCACTGCCTGGAGCAGAGACTCTCCCAGAAGCTTACGGAGAGCAACTACGCCAGCAGCGGAGCCTATAACAAGCTTCAGACCGAAAGCTTCGCGACCTTTTCCTTCGACTATTTTTCGGGAAGCGATCTCGATAACATGAAGATGATATATTCTGCAGCAAAAGAGTTCGTGGAAGGGTTTGCCGACAGCTATCGTAATATGCTATTCTATGGTGGCGTGGGATGTGGGAAGAGCTTCATGTCGAACTGTATCGCCGGAGCGCTGATAGATAAAGGCGTGGCAGTTGTTTATGTCAGTGCGATCAGGCTGTTCGATATACTGACAGGGCATCATTTCGGCAGAGGAGAGACAGGCAGCGCGGGCTACGACACATTGTTTACCTGTCCGCTGCTGATCATAGATGATCTGGGGACGGAGATAATGAGCACGGCCATCATATCGGAGCTTTTCAACATCCTGAACGAGAGAGACCTGGGATCGCGTCCGACCATCATATCCACGAATCTCACTCTGGATGAGATCAAGGAGAAGTACAACGACAGATCCCTGTCCAGGATAATAGGCAACTACGAACTGTATAAATTCACCGGCGAGGATCTTCGACTCAAAAGACGGAGGGAAGCATAAGTGGCTCATACACACGACAAGAGAAAGCTGGATACCATCCCTGTAGGCTCCCTGGGAGTCATCGCTCTGGACGGCTGCAAAGAGCTGGGAGCAATGGTGGATGACTATCTTATCGGCTGGAGAGAGGATCGTGAAAATGAGCACAAGAATTCTCTTGCGTTTTCGGGATATATGAGAGATTCATACCTGCTGAACTATTCACTGCCGAGATTCGGATCCGGCGAAGGCAAGGGTATGATAAACGAGTCCGTGCGAGGCATGGATCTGTATCTTCTGGTGGATGTCTGTAATTACAGCGTGACCTACAACATGTTCGGCGAGGAGAACCATATGTCGCCGGATGATCATTATCAGAATCTTAAGCGTATCATAGCGGCTGTGGGAGGAAAGGCAAGGCGCATCACCGTCATCATGCCCTTCCTGTACGAGAGCAGGCAGCACAAGAGAGCGGCAAGGGAATCTCTGGACTGTGCCATAGCTCTGCAGGAGCTGGTAAAGATGGGAGTGGATAACATCATCACTTTCGATGCCCATGACCCCAGAGTGATGAACTCCATACCGCTGAACGGGTTCGAGACGGTCCAGGCTTCCTATCAGTTCATAAAGGGACTTCTGAACAATGTGAAGGATCTGGATATCACACCTGAGCATATGATGGTGGTATCCCCCGACGAGGGCGGAATGAGCCGTGCCATCTACATGGCGAATGTGCTGGGACTGGATATGGGCATGTTTTACAAGCGGCGCGACTATACCCAGATAGTGGACGGCAGGAATCCCATTGTGGCCCATGAGTTTCTGGGGACGGATGTCGCAGGGAAGGACATCCTGGTCCTTGATGACATGATAGCTTCAGGAGAAAGTGTGCTGGAGGTGGCGCGAGAGCTGAAGAAGAGACAGGCAAAACGGATCTTCATCGCAGCTACGTTCGGTCTGTTCTCAAAGGGGCTCGAGCCCTTTGGCAAAGCAGTGGAAGAGGGCGTCATAAGCGGTGTGCTCTCGACCAACCTGGTATATCAGAGCCCGGAGCTGCTTGCCTGCCCCTGGTATATATCCTGCGATATGAGCAAGTATCTGGCATACATAATCGATACATTGAACCACGACTCATCCATAAGTGATCTGCTGAGCCCGAACCAGAGGATACAGTCGATGGTCACAAGGTATAAAAACGGAGAAGTCTGAGCTTCCCCGTAAAGTGTGTTCGAAAGCCCAACCACACGATAATAAAAACTAGGAGAAAAAGAAATGGAAAATCACACATCTGCCGCACTTAAAGTGGCACAGGGCGGTATCATCGCCGCACTCTACGTAGTACTCACCCTTGTTTCAAATGCATTCGGACTGGCGAACGGAGCGATACAGGTAAGGATATCCGAGGCTCTGACGGTGCTGCCGGTATTTACGCCGGCTGCCATACCGGGGCTTTTCGCCGGATGCATCATCAGCAATACCCTCACCGGAGCGGTACTGCCCGATATCATATTCGGGAGCCTCGCCACGCTGGCGGCCGGCATAGTGACCTACAGGATACGCCATCTGAACAGATTCCTGGCTCCCGTCCCGCCTATACTGGCCAATACACTGGTGGTTCCTTTCGTGCTGAGATATGCATACGGGGCGGAGGATGCCATTCCTTTCATGATGCTCACCGTATTCGCAGGAGAGTTCATATCCTGCGGAGTGCTGGGCATGATGCTCTATCCGGTGATGAGCAGGATCCTGCGGCGCGACGGATGATGTCTGTCATTCGTTGATGAATGTGAGATATTCATTGTCCATGGCTTCGAAGGAAGCCGCGGAGTCTCCCATGCCGAAGTAATGCGTGCTCCCCTCGGCCGGATCGTAGATCAGAGTGTTCTTGGTGTCATAGCCAACGATCAGCACCGGTCCGTGCTCGGAAGAGGCGATGACAGGGCAGTCATTGGACACATAATACAGGACATCGGAAAGAGATATATCTCGCAGAGCCAGTACATCCCCGTCGATATTTGCCTCCAACAGATGCTTTGAATTGATCCTGTCTGACATGGCCTCGCGGGAGCTGATCCCCGAGCCTGCATAGGCCAGGAGAGCATCCAGGCAGTCATACAGCGCTGTTTCCTGCGATCCGCCGCTCAGGTCTTCGAGACCCGCGATGATATGCTTCGTATCGCGGCTCCCCTTTCGCCATATATAGGAGTTCTTCATGTTGAGTACCAGCCCGGAGCCCTCTGAAGCTTTCTTCAGGGAGGTATTGCTGTCGGTATATATTCCTTCGATATCACCACCGGAATATACGGGATAACCCTTGGTCTGCACTATGTCGTTGCGAGCCATTTCCACACTCCTGCTGCCTTCGTAGAGAGCGAAGTCGGGGGTGAGGAGCTGGAGACGGGACAGAGAGATCTCGTTGGAGAGCTGGATCTCCGTGATGTTCTCGCGCTGCTCGGTGGAGGCGATGATGATCCGGTTGGAAATGCCTCTTTCGGAAGCACCGCTCATTATCTGATCGTTGTCTATGGGCTCATATCCTCTGCCGACATCAGACGGGACGATGCGGCTGATATCGATGGAGGAGTCGGATATATCGACGGAAGAAATGAATACGCCGGGCTGCGCATATTCTTTTTTTACGGTACCGTCACTTCCGGTGATGCATATGGATGACATGGGGGTGAAGGATACTCCGAGAGGCGAGATGATGTTGTCGGTAGCCTTCATGCGTCCGTATACCAGATCTTCGCCGATGAAGCCCAGCAGCCGCATGCTGTAGCCCGGAGGAGCCTCGACGTCTATGGAGGAGCCGCTCTCCATGTCGAGCAGGGTGATGTCGCTTGCGGAATCATCTATGCTGATATCAGAGCCTGCACCTACCTCGTCGTTTGCCACGTAGGCAGATATGCAGCCCGACCCGGAGGATGCGACCTCGTCGAAGGCTATTCCGGAGGCTATGAGCTCAGCCGATTTTCGTGCCACATCGATCAGATATACGCCGCCGTCTATGTACAGATAAAAATGTCCTACCCTGTCCACGTATGACAGCTTGCTCAGATTGGCTTCCAGCATGTCGGCAGACCCTGCGTAGGGCACCGAGACCTCCTCCTCCACAGAGTTGAGGGAGCTGTCGTAATAGTAGACCACGGCACATATCTCTCCCTCGTGGACCCCTCTGTTCTGATAGCCGTACACCAGAAATCTGAGGTTTCCGCCCTCGTCTATGGAGAGGACCTTGATATCATGCCCGTCATAACGTGTACGCTCATCGTCGTTTTTCTCATCCTCGAAGGAGAATACCCGTGCCACTCTGGAACTGGCGGCTCTGTATGTGAAGAGTGAGCCTTCCGTAACGAAAGCGATGGCATCACCCGCGTTGTTTTCCGCTATCTGGACATCCGGATCATGGATGCCCAGCATTATCTTGTCGTTAGCAAAAGACGATTTTCCTCCCGTGAACAGCTCGTTCATGGTGCGCTCGTAATCGAGCATGTACATTCTCTCATCCGAGTACCTCACACGGAAATACTCGGTGATATCGTAGAAGGTGTCCTTGTTGTCTATGCCGCAGGACATCCTGTAGTTCACCTTGAAGGACCCTATGTTGCCGGACATATCCAGTATGCGGATATAGGCTCCGGTGGTACGTGTAGGCTGCAGGGAACCCCAGGTGATCTGATCGAAGCTGGAATGGATGTCTACATGCGCAAAGGAAGAGTTGTCGCCTGTGGAATCACTTTCGAGATAAGTGGTCAGACTTCTGGCTGCATCCTTATTCATGGTAAGAGAAGAGAACTCGCTGACAAAAGAGATCATATCAGTGGTGCGGAGAGAGTCGTCATATATTACGCGGGTGTAGTATCTCGCGGATTTGTTGTCGGGAAAAGAAAGGACAACGCAGAGAGAGTATTCGGTGCCGGACTCGATCAGATCTTTCAGTTGAAGAGTGGCGAGCAGGCTGTCACCCTCATCGGTATAGTCGTAGATATCCGTGGATTCTATCAGGCGGGTCCCGTCAGCCGAGCGCAGCTCCATCTTAATGCTGGTGATGTCGGCATCGTACTTGTCCACCTTTATATTCAGAGTGCGGTTCTCCCCCAGAGGCGAGAGGTCGCCCCTGAACTTGGTCAGGTCGGGCTCGAATTTGAGACCGTGCATGGCATTGGTCTCGTTGCCGTCGTAGAGCACGTATACCACGGGCAGAGTGGCAGGAGACATTTCCGCCGTCATTGTAGTATTGCCTCTGCTCATGGTAGCACTGAAGATGATGATGCCGACAAGAAATATGAAAATAAAACTTCCGATTCGGACTAAGGTTTCTCTCATTGATCCAGGCTTCTTTGTTTCAAAAAGTATAGCATTTCAAGGTGTTAAAAGCTATAATCTATGTATATAGTATGGAGGAGGGGTACCATGGTCAAGAAAGAGATGATAGCAATGCTTCTGGCAGGAGGGCAGGGAAGCAGGCTCGGAGTGCTTACCACAAACATGGCAAAGCCGGCAGTACCTTTCGGCGGCAGATACCGTATCATTGATTTCCCGCTGTCAAACTGTATCAATTCAGGCATAGATACCGTCGGTGTGCTGACGCAGTATCAGCCGCTCAGACTCAACACCCATATTGGCATAGGCATACCCTGGGATCTGGACAGGAACGTGGGAGGAGTGACGGTGCTCCCGCCCTTTGAGAGGAATATAAACACTGACTGGTACACCGGCACAGCCAATGCCATCTATCAGAATATCGAATACATGGAGAGCTTTAATCCGGACTATGTATTGATCCTGTCCGGCGACCATATCTACAAGATGGACTACGAGGTGATGCTGGATTACCACAAAAAGAAGAATGCATCCGTATCCATTGCGGTCATGCCGGTGCCAAAGGAAGAGGCGAGCCGCTTCGGCATAGTGGTGACGGATGAAGAGAGGATCATCACGGAGTTCCAGGAGAAGCCGGATGACCCTCACAGCAATCTGGCATCCATGGGTATATATATCTTCTCATGGAAGATCCTTAAGGAAGCTCTCATCGCCAACTCGGATCAGCCCAATCTGGACTTCGGAATGCATGTCATTCCCTTCTGCCACAGCAGGGGGGAGAGGATATGTGCATATGAGTTCAACTCCTACTGGAAGGACGTAGGGACTCTGCATTCATATTGGGAAGCCAATATGGAGCTCGTGGACATCATACCTGAGTTTAATCTCTATGAGGAGTACTGGAAGATCTATACAAAGTCACAGGTGGTGCCGCCGATGTATCTGGGGCGCAACGCCTATGTGGAAAGGACCATCTCCGGAGACATGACCGGGATATACGGACGGGTATACGGATCGGTGATAGGATACGATGTGGTGATCGGAGAAGGCACGGAGATACATGATTCCATCATAATGAACGGTGTACGCATCGGGTCCGGGTGCTATCTGGAAAAAGCCATCATAGCCGAGGACACCTACATCGGAGACAACGTACATCTGGGAGGCGGAGAGGACAGGCCGAACGACACCAGGCCGGATATATACAACAGCGGTCTTGTGACGGTGGCAGAGCGGTCCATTATCCCGGGGAATGTATATGTCGGCATGAACTCGGTGCTTTCCGGAGAGCTGACACACGATGACTTTCCCGGCGGCAGGCTGCCTTCAGGCAGTACTCTGATAAAGGGAGGTGAGAGAAGATGAGAGCCATAGGTATGATCCTTGCAGGAGGCAGCAGCAGGCGCATCAGGGAACTCACCAAGCACCGCGCGGTGGCGGCTCTTCCCATAGCGGGCAACTTCAGGAGCATTGATTTCGCTCTGTCATCCATGACCAACTCCCACGTGCAGAAGGTGGCGGTGTTCACGCAGTATAATGCCAGATCTCTCACCGAGCATCTGAGCTCATCCAAGTGGTGGGATTTCGGCCGTAAGCAGGGCGGATTGACGATCTTTACCCCATCCATCACCGATGACAGTAACCTCTGGTTCAGGGGCACGGCGGATGCCATGTACCAGAATCTCTCTTTCCTGAAGAACAGCCACGAGCCGTATGTGATCATAGCATCGGGAGACTGTATCTATAAGGTGGACTATGCCAAAGTACTGGAGTATCACATAGAGAAAAAAGCGGATATCACCGTAGTGGTCAAGGATCTCCCGGATGGCTTCAAAGCGGAGAGATACGGCTGCGTCAAGCTGGATACGGACGGCAGGATCATAGACTTCGAGCAGAAGCCCGTGATCGCGAGCACAAATACCGTGTCCTGTGGGATATACATCCTGCGCAGGAGACAGCTCATAGAGTTCATTGAAAAGTGTGCTGAAGAAGACAGGCACGATTTCGTCAGCGACATACTGGTACGGTACAGGGATGTGAAGGCAATATACGGCTACAGGCTGGACAGCTACTGGAGCAATATAGCTTCACTGGATGACTATTACCGTACGAACATGGATTTCCTGAAGCACGAAGTCAGGACATTTTTCCTGAGAGATTATCCCGTGATATATACCAAGGCTGACGATCTGCCCCCGGTAAAGCTCAACGTAGGCTCCAATGTCAGAAACAGCCTGATAGCCACAGGGTCGATAATAAACGGCTCGGTAGAGGACTCGTTGCTCTTCAAGAAGGTGTTCGTTGGGAGCAACTGCAGCATAAAGAACTGTATAATACTGGATGATGTGTATATCGCTGACAACTCACACCTAGAGAATTGTATCGTAGAAAGCCACAGCACGCTGAAGGCAGGCTACCAGCATACGGGTGGATCGGGCATAGATGTCGTCTCCGAGAAGGGGGACAGGTATATCTTATGATGATAATAGCAGGCCTGGGCAACCCGGGAGATGAATACGATCATACAAGACACAATACGGGCTTTGACGTCATAGACGAGCTCGTAAAGGAGTACGGGATCGTGATGGATTTCGCCAAGCACAAGTCGATCTGCGGAAAGGGCATGATAGAGGGAGAGAAGGTCATGCTTGTAAAGCCCCAGACATATATGAATGCTTCGGGAGAAGCGATAGCGGATGCGATGGGCTTCTACAAGCTGTATCCGAATGATGGGCTGATAGTGATATACGATGATGTGGATCTGCCCGTCGGGAGGATACGTGTCCGGGAGAGCGGCTCGGCAGGCGGTCATAACGGGATGAAAGATATAATAGCAAAGCTTGGCACTGAGGACTTCATCAGAGTAAGAGTGGGAGTCGGAGCAAAGCCGGAGCAGTGGGATCTGGCTGACTGGGTGCTGTCCCGCTTCCCGGAAGAAGATGTGCCGATAATGAAGGAAGCGAGGGTAAAGGCAGCGGCAGCTGTGTCAGATATCCTGATAAACGGAGCAGAGCACGCCATGTCGCAGTACAACGGATGATAGAACGGTCTGTAACAGAGCCGATAAAAGAACTCGGCATATACGATGACCTGAAAAGGGCCATGGGACACAAGGGCATCACACACATCACGGGGCTGACTGATTCGGTACGCCCCGTCTTTTCGTATGCTCTGAGCCGGAATGAAGATACGAGCCTGAGGCTTTTCATCACCTATGATGAGGTAAGGGCCAGGGAGATCGCGGACATCTGCAGCCTCTTCGGAAGAGAGGTGTACTACTTTCCTCCGAGGGACATAGTATTCTACCAGGCGGATCTTTCGGGCAATCTGCTGATACAGCGGAGGATGCAGGTGATCAAAGCGCTGAATGAGTGGGATACTTCTTACGAAAGAAGGTCAGAGGATCTGACGGTGGTGACCACCTTCGATGCCCTGATGGAGAAGATGGTACCCATGAGACTGATCTCAGACAGCATCATCACCTTCAGGGTGGGGGATACTCTGGATCTGGAGAAGACTGCGGTGAAGCTCGCTGACCTGGGATACGAGAGGGAGAGCGAGGCCGAGGAAGCCGGGAAGTTCGCGATCCGCGGCGGGATACTGGACATCTACCCCCTGACGGAGGGGAATCCGGTCCGCATAGAGCTCTGGGGTGACGAGATAGAGAGCATCAGAGAATACGATGCGATGAGCCAGCGCTCCGTGGAACAGCTGAAGGAGACCGTCATCTATCCTGCCACCGACTTTGTCACAGATCAGGACGCGAGGCTCGGGGCAAAGGTAAAGATAGAGGAGGAAGGGAAGAAGCTTTCCGGGAAGCTCAGGAAGGCGATGCGGACCGAAGCCGCATACAGGCTGCAGACTCATGTTGATGAGATATGCGAAAGCCTTGTCTGGCACACGGCTGTGAACCTCTCCCCCTTCATAGGATATCTCTATGAGCAGACGGATACCCTGCTGGATTACTTCGGCAGGACAGATGCATACATATTCATCGATGAGCCGGCCAGATGCGAGGAGAAGGGGCATCTGGTGGAGAACGAGTGGGCAGAGAGCTGTGTGCACAGGATAGAGGGCGGATACATGATGCCGAAAGAGGCGGAGGTAATCTGTGATACGAAGAGTGTGTTCGGCCGTCTCATGGGAACACGTGCAGTATCCTTGTCCATGATCAACCTGCATCACGAGGACCATTCCTATGAGAAGGAATTCTCCGTCTCGTCAAGAAGCATAGGTTCATACAACAAGAGCTTTGAAGAGCTGGTAAAGGACCTCAAAAGATACAGGAAGAACGGGAGCAGGGTGATCATACTTTCCCCGTCCCATACGCGGGCAAGAAAACTGACGGATGACCTGAACGAGCTGGATATCAATGTATTCTACTCGGAGGAGGGCAGGGAGCTGGAGCCCGGGGAGATAATGGTATCCTACGGGAATCTTTCTCAGGGCTTCGAATTTCCGGATATAGGCTTTGCCGTGATATCGGAGGCGGATATATTCGGAGGGAAGGTCAGGAAGAGACGCAAAAAATACAGCGGATACGAAGGCACAAAGATCGCTTCTCTCACAGATCTGAAGGTGGGAGACTATGTGGTGCATGAGGATCACGGCATAGGCATATACAGAGGGATCACGCATATCGAGATAGGCGGTATCACACGTGCCTATGCGAGGATAGAGTATGGCGGAGGGAGCTTCGTCAACGTGATAGCCTCCAACCTGGACTCGCTGCAGAAATACGCTGACCGTGAGAGCGAGAAGAGGATAAAACTCAACAAGCTGGGCGGAGGCGAGTGGAAAAAGACCAAGACAAGAGTGCGTCATGCGGTGGACGGGATCGCGAAGCAACTGGCCGAGCTGTATGCAGAAAGATCTGCGGGGAAGGGCTATGTCTACGGCGAAGATACCGTATGGCAGAGAGAGTTCGAGGAGATGTTCCCCTATGAGGAGACGGACGATCAGCTGAAGGCCATAGAAGACGTCAAGGCTGATATGGAGAGCGGAAGGATCATGGATCGTCTCATCTGCGGAGATGTAGGCTTCGGGAAGACCGAGGTCGCCATAAGGGCCGCCTTCAAGGCGGTGCAGGAGGGGAAGCAGGTGGCGGTACTCGTCCCCACTACCATACTGGCGGAGCAGCATATGCAGACCTTCACGCAGCGTATGTCCTCGTACCCCGTGCACATAGAGATGCTGTCAAGATTCCGGACTCCGGCTCAGATCAAAAAGACCATAGCATCGCTGAAGAACGGGTCTCTGGATATCGTCATAGGCACACACAGACTCCTGTCGAAGGACGTGGCCTTCAAGGATCTGGGACTCCTGGTGGTGGATGAGGAGCAGCGCTTCGGGGTCACTCACAAGGAACGGATCAAGGAACTCAGAAAAGACGTGGATGTGATCACTCTCACGGCTACGCCCATACCCAGGACCCTGCATATGAGCCTGTCGGGGATCAGAGATATGTCGCTCCTCACCGAGGCGCCCCAGGACCGTATGCCGATACAGACCTTCGTGATGGAGTATTCCGATGAGATGGTCAGGGAAGCGATAAGCCGCGAACTCGCCAGAGGCGGACAGGTCTACTATGTGTACAACAGAGTGAACGACATTGCGGATGTGACAGCCCGGCTGCAGAGCATGATGCCTGATGCGGTGATAGCCTATGCACACGGACAGATGCAGGAGAGACAGCTGGAGAATATAATGGTGGACTTCATAGCGGGAGATATCGATGTACTGGTGTCCACTACGATCATAGAGACGGGACTGGACATACCGAATGTAAATACGATCATAGTCCATGACTCCGAGAGGATGGGACTTTCCCAGCTGTACCAGCTGAGAGGAAGGGTAGGCAGGTCCAGCAGGGTGGCTTATGCGTTCCTGATGTACAGACGCAATCTGATGCTGAAGGAAACCGCAGAGAAGAGGCTGTCGGCCATAAAGGAGTTCACTGATCTCGGCAGCGGATACAGGATAGCCATGAAGGATCTGGAGATAAGAGGAGCCGGAAACGTGCTGGGAGCCGAGCAGTCCGGACATATGGCGGAGGTCGGGTATGATCTCTACTGCAAGATGCTCGACCGGGCAGTGAAGCGGGAGCGGGGCATAGAGGAGCACGGGGACTTTTCCACTTATCTTGATATGGACATAGATGCCCTGATACCCGAGACCTATGTCCGTAACGAGAATATAAAGCTGGATCTGTACAAAAGGATAGCTGCTATCTCCTCCGAGGAGGAGGCATCGGATATGGCAGATGAGCTTACAGACCGGTTCGGAAAGGTGCCGGCGGGCACACGCAATCTCATAGACATCGCACTGCTCAGGAGCAGAGCGCACCGTCTGTTCATAGAGAACATGAAAGTCACCGAAAAAGAGATCTCGATGTACATATACAAGAATGCAACGATAGATCCGACACGCATCGCTCCTCTTTTGGAGAGCTTTGGCGGAAGGATGCGCTTCGTCACCACGGGCAGACCGGCTTTCATATACTCGTTCACGGCCGAAGAACGCGCAGGAGACGGCGACACCATATCCCTGACCTCGGGCGTGCTGGACCGGATGGGGATGCTTATAGAATAGCCGGATATAACCGGTGTTTATTTATGAGAATGCGCACAGGCATTGATTAGTGATATACTACTTGACGGTATAATCTGCAGGACAGTGCAAAAGGAGAGTTTATGGCCAAGGTATATACGTGCTTCTGCACGGACATAATCCATGAAGGACATATGAACATCATAAGGGAGGCGGCAAAGCTGGGAGAGCTCACGGTAGGGGTGCTCAGCGATGAGATGATGATACGCTACAACCGCTTTCCGACAAAGACAACCGAGGAGAGGATGAAGATGATAGAGGGTCTCCCCGGGGTGGCGGATGTCATAGAGCAGAAGCAGATCATGTATGATGAAGTGATCACTTCGCTGCATCCGGACTACGTTGTGCACGGTGACAACTGGGGCGACAGCGCCATGCAGGCCATCAGGGCAAACATACTCTCTCTGCTGGAGGCAAACGGGGGAGAGCTCATCGAGATACCCTATACGCATAACGCGGATGTGCAGAAGCTCGACCGTCAGATGAGGGAGAAGCTCTCAATGCCAGAATTCAGACGGGGAAGACTTCGCAAACTGCTGGATATGACCCCGATAGTAAAGACCATAGAGGTGCACAGCGGCCTGACCGGCCTGATCGCAGAGAAGACCATAGTGGCGAAGGGCGAGGAGATAAGCCAGTTCGATGCCATGTGGATATCGAGCCTTTGCGACAGCACCGAGAAGGGCAAGCCGGACATAGAGCTGGTGGATATGACATCCAGATTCCGTACGATAGACGATGTACTGGAGGTCACCACGAAGCCCATCATCTTCGACGGAGATACCGGCGGTCTGACGGAGCACTTCGTCTATACGGTGAGATCTCTGGAACGCATGGGTGTCTCGGCTGTGATAATAGAGGATAAGACGGGACTGAAAAAGAACTCGCTATTCGGGACCGAGGTGAAGCAGACCCAGGACTCCATAGAGAACTTCTGTGCGAAGATCGCTGCGGGAAAGCAGGCGCAGCTTTCCGATGATTTCATGATCATAGCACGGATAGAGAGCCTGATACTCGGCATGGGCCAGGAGGATGCGCTTGAGAGAGCGAGGGCCTATGTGAGAGCAGGAGCCGACGGTATCATGATACACAGCCGGAGCAAGACCCCGGATGAGATACTCTCCTTCTGTGATGCCTTCCGCGCAGCGGACAAGGATACACCCATAGTAGTGGTGCCCTCCACCTACAATACCGTGACCGAGGGTGAGCTTGCCGCTCATGGAGTGAACATCGTGATATATGCGAACCAGATGCTGAGGGCTGCCTTCCCTGCAATGGAGAATGTGGCGAAGAGCATTCTGGAGAATCAGAGAGCAAAGGAGGCTGACAGCTGCCTGATGTCGATAAAGGATATCATCACGCTGATAGACGAGCTATGAAGACTACTGAGAGAAAGATACTGCTGAACCCGGGTCCTTCGACCACGACGGATACCGTGAAAAATGCCCAGGTGGTGCCCGACATATGCCCGAGGGAAAAGGAGTTCGGAAAGATCATGTCGGATCTCGCAAAAGATCTGGTGAGCATCGTACACGGAGGAGAAGAATACGCAGCGGTGCTCTTCTGCGGATCGGGGACGATATGCATAGACATCACGCTGAATTCCCTGCTCGACAGGGATAAGAAGGCGCTGGTAGTACAGAACGGATCGTACAGCGAGAGGGCATGCGAGGTGCTGAAGGCATACGGGATGCCCTTCATACAGCTGGATCAGCCGATAGACAGAGTGCCGGATCTGTCTGCGATAGAGAAAGTGATGAAAGAAAATGATGATATAGGCTATGTCTATATGACCCACCATGAGACCGGGACGGGGCTGCTCAATCCGATACGGGAGGTGGGAGAGATAGCTCACCGATACGGTGCGTTCTTCATCACCGACACTACATCATCATATGCCATGATACCGATCGACGTGCACAGGGATAACGTGGATTTCTGCATGGCATCCGCGCAGAAAGGCATCATGGGCATGACAGGCCTCTCCTACGTCATAGGAAGGAAGGATCTGATCGAAAGATCAAAGGACTATCCCATGCGTTCATATTACTGCAACCTCTATATGCAGTATCACTATTTCGAGACCACGGGGCAGATGCACTTCACGCCGCCGGTACAGACGATATATGCAGCGAAGCAGGCACTCATCGAGTATTTCGATGAGGGCGAGGAGAAGAAATGGGAGCGGCACCGGAGAGTGATGGCTGCGATCCACAAGGGCGAGGATGAGCTGGGCCTGAAGGAAATGCTAAACCGCGATGTGCAGTCCGGACTGGTCTCGGCCATAAGATATCCGGATGATCCGAGCTGGGATTTCGATAAGATACATGACTACTGCTATGAGAGAGGGTTTACCATTTATCCGGGAAAGATAGAAAAGAAGGGGACCTTCAGACTCTGTGCCTTGGGAGCCATTGATGATGAAGACATAAGGGACTTCTGGAAGGTGTTCAGGGAAGGGCTCGTTCACTACGGGGTGGAGATACCCATAAGGTATAACGGGTGACAAAGGGATGAGTACCGGAACGAAGGAGACAGCCATACTGATGGCAGCCGGTCTGGGCACAAGGATGCGACCCCTCACGGAGCATACGCCCAAGCCGCTCATAAAGGTAAACGGCACCGCTATGATCGAGACGGTCATAGCGTGTCTTAATGAAAGAGGCGTTGAGGACATCCATATAGTCACCGGATATCTCGGAGAGCAGTTCAGATCACTGCAGGAGAAGTATCCCGGGATAGACCTCATAGACAATCCGGTCTATGACACGCACAACAACATCTCATCCGTATACGCGGCGGCAGATATCCTCGGTGAAAGTGACATCTTCATCTGCGAAGCAGATCTGTATATTCCGGACAGGCGCCTGCTTCAGACCGGGCTGGAAAGCTCGTGCTATTTCGGCAGGATGGTATCCGGTCATTCCGATGACTGGGTTTTTGATACCGGGGATGACGGCCTGATCACCCGCGTGGGCAAGGGCGGAGACGACTGCTACAACATGGTAGGCATCTCTTATTTCAGACAGGAGGATGCGGCCATACTGAAGGAAGATATAATAAAGACCTACGAGACTCCCGGAAACGAACAGCTTTTCTGGGACGAAGTAGTGGATGCCGACCTGGAAAGGCTGAAGCTTCGCATACACCCGGTAGATGACGGACAGATAGTGGAGATAGATACCTGCGAGGAGCTGCGTTTGACAGAGGAGAGGTTTGGAAAATGAAGATAGAAGAATTTGTAAAGATCATCGGAGCGGATTTCTATACAGGGGTGCCGGATTCCCAGCTTAAAGCCCTGTGCAACTATCTGATGAATACATACGGGACAGATCCCGAGCATCATGTGATAGCTGCCAATGAGGGCAACTGTACCGCTCTGGCGGCAGGCTATCATCTGGCTACCGGAAAGGTGCCTGTTGTATATATGCAGAACAGCGGCGAGGGGAATATCATAAATCCCGTGGCTTCACTTCTCAATGAAAAGGTGTACGCGATCCCCGTGATATTCATCATCGGATGGAGGGGAGAGCCCGGAGTGCATGACGAGCCCCAGCATATCTATCAGGGAGAGGTGACATTAAAGCTTCTGGAGGATATGGGAATACAGGCTTTTGTCGTCACAAAGGATACGGGAGCGCAAGAGCTTGAAGATATCATGAAAAGCTACAGGAAGAGACTGGATGAGGGACATGATGTAGCCTTTGTGATAGCAAAGGGAGCCCTCAGCTATGAAGAAAAGGTGACATATGCCAATGACCATACACTGAAACGGGAAGAGATAATCGAGCATATCGCGGAGGCTGCCGGTGACGACATGATAGTATCCACGACCGGCAAAGCCAGCAGGGAGCTGTTCGAGATAAGGGAAAGAAACGGGCAGGATCACGGACATGACTTCCTGACGGTAGGGTCGATGGGGCATGCCTCATCCATAGCCCTGGGTGTAGCTCTGAACCGTAAGGACAGAAGGATATGGTGCATAGACGGAGACGGGGCTATGCTGATGCACATGGGGGCCATGAGCGTGATCGGTTCGATACACCCCGCCAACATGATACACATAGTGATAAACAATGAAGCACATGAAACCGTAGGAGGCATGCCCACAGCTGCCGGGAGTACGGACATCCCGGCCGTCGCCAGAGCCTGCGGATATCCTCATGCGGTGAGTGTCAGTACCAAGGAGGAGCTGGTATCGGAGCTGGAGAGGGCGAAGGAAAACGGAGCACTCAGCCTGATAGAGGTCAAATGCGCTATAGGTGCGAGAGAGGATCTCGGCAGACCCACCACTACAGCCATGGAGAACAAGGAAGCTTTCATGGCGGAATTGAACAAGTAATGGTATAATTCTCAATGTGTGCGCTGTCCCAAGCAGGGCAGACAGAGCGGGGAGGAGAGATATGGACAGACAGAATCTGACATTGTTGACAGACCTATACGAGCTGACGATGATGCAGGGATACTTCAGGAACGAGAACGCGAACAGGACGGTCATCTTTGACATGTTCTACCGCACCAATCCTATGGAGAGCGGATATGCGGTGATGGCAGGCCTGGAGCAGATGATACAGTATATCAAGGAGCTGAAGTTCGAGGAAGAGGACATAGAATATCTCAGAGGACTCGGGATCTTCCAGGAGGACTTTCTGGATTATCTTAAGGATTTCAGATTCACGGGATCCATCTGGTCTATCCCGGAAGGTGAGGTGATCTTCCCGAGAGAGCCTCTCGTAAAGGTCATAGCACCGATAATGCAGGCTCAGCTCGTAGAGACTGCGATCCTCAATATAATAAACCATCAGTCCCTCATAGCGACCAAGACCGCCAGGGTATGCTACGCGGCAAGAGGAGACGGAGTCATGGAGTTCGGACTGAGAAGGGCACAGGGACCCGATGCAGGTACATATGGAGCGAGAGCGGCTATGATAGGCGGGTGTATCGGCACCTCAAATGTGCTGGCAGGCCAACTCTTTGATGTGCCCGTGAAGGGTACAAATGCTCATTCGTGGGTCATGAGCTTCCCCGATGAGCTCACAGCCTTCAGGAAATACGCCGAGATATATCCCGATGCCTGTCTTCTGATAGCGGATACATACGATACGCTCAAGTCAGGAGTACCAAATGCGATCAAGGTATTCACCGAGCTCAGGGAGAAGGGCATACACCCGAAGCTCTATGGTGTACGCTTCGACTCCGGAGATCTGGCATATCTGTCAAAGAAAGCCAGGGTGATGCTCGATGAAGCCGGCTTCCCGGATGCAGTACTCTCTGCTTCCAATGACCTCGACGAGTTCCTTATCGACTCGCTGAAGGCACAGGGAGCCAAGATCACCAGCTGGGGCGTAGGCACGAACCTCATCACATCAAAAGACTGGCCGGCTTTCGGAGGAGTATACAAGCTTGCCGGAGTGATAAACGATGACGGCACCTGCACTCCGAAGATCAAGCTGTCGGAGAATTCCGAGAAGATAACCAATCCCGGCAACAAGAAGATAATCAGGATATATGATGCCGACGAGAAGGTGAAGGCAGATCTCATCTGCCTGGTGGAAGAAGAATTCGACCCGAAGGACGATCTGATCCTCTTCGATCCCCAGGAGCCGTGGAAGAGAACCCGGCTCAAGGGCGGAGAATACACCATGAGAGAACTCATGGTACAGGTCTTTGATAAGGGAAGCTGCGTATATACCTCGCCCAGCGTTATGGAGATGAGGGACTTCTGCGCAAAAGAGCTGGATACGCTTTGGGATGAGACACGCCGTCTCGTGAACCCTCACAATGTGTACGTAGATCTCTCTCAGAAGCTCTACGACATGAAGCTGCAGCTCCTCGACGAGATGAGCATGAAGTAGAAAAGGAGATATATATGTACGAAAAAGTCAACACAGATCTGAACTTTGTAGACCGCGAGAAGGAGATCGAAAAGTTCTGGAAGGACGAGGACATCTTCCGCAAGTCCATGGAAAACCGAAAAGAAGGCGAGACGTATACCTTCTATGACGGACCGCCCACTGCGAACGGCATGCCTCATATCGGCCACGTCCTCACCCGCGTCATCAAAGACATGATCCCAAGATACAGGACCATGAAGGGCTACTATGTGCCGAGAAAAGCCGGCTGGGATACCCACGGACTGCCTGTGGAGCTCGAGGTGGAGAAGAAGCTCGGACTCGACGGCAAGGATCAGATAGAAGAATACGGACTCGAGCCCTTTATACAGGAGTGCAAGGAGTCGGTATGGAAATATAAAGGGATGTGGGAGAAGTTCTCCGGACAGGTAGGCTTCTGGGCCGATATGGACGAGCCCTATGTCACCTACCATGATGACTTCATAGAGTCCGAATGGTGGGCCCTCAAGCAGATCTATGACAAGGGGCTTCTGTACAAGGGCTTCAAGATCGTTCCCTACTGCCCGCGATGTGGCACCCCTCTCTCGTCCCATGAGGTAGCCCAGGGTTACAAGGCGGTAAAGGAACGCTCTGCCATAGCCAGATTTGCGGTGAAGGGAGAGGAGGGCAAATATATACTTGCCTGGACCACGACCCCCTGGACACTGCCCAGCAACGTGGCACTCTGCGTGAACCCCGACGAGGATTACTGCGAAGTGAAGACGGCCGACGGCTATACATATATCATGGCAAAGGCACTGCTGGAGAAGGTGCTGGGCGGAGAGGACGCGCCCACTGCACCCTACGAGATCCTGAAGACCTGCAAGGGAACGGATCTTTGCGGCTTGGAATATGTGCCGCTCTTTGAGTGCGCTGCGAAGGAAGCTGAGAAACAGCACAAGAAAGCACACTACGTGGTGGCCGACGGATATGTAACCATGGAAGACGGTACGGGCGTTGTACATATCGCACCTGCTTTCGGTGAGGACGATGCGAGAGTGGGGCGTGAGAACGACCTGCCTCTGGTACAGTTCGTGGACGAAAAGGGCAACATGACGGAAGAGACACCCGTAGCGGGACTCTTCGTAAAAGATGCAGATCCCGAGATACTGAAGGATCTGGACAAGAGAGGCCTGCTGTTCTCGGCACCCAAGTTCGAGCATGACTATCCTTTCTGCTGGAGATGCGATACGCCTCTTATCTACTATGCAAGAGAATCCTGGTTCATAAAGGTCACTGCGGTAAAGGACCAGATGATAGAGAATAACGAGAAGATCAACTGGATACCTGCCAATATCGGGACGGGACGTTTCGGCGAATGGCTGAGAAATATCCAGGACTGGGCCGTATCCAGGAACAGATACTGGGGCACGCCTCTGAACATCTGGGAATGCCCCGACTGCGGAGAGAGACAGAGCGTGGGCAGCAGGGAGGAGCTTTTCAGGCTGACGGGCATGGAAGAGGCGAAGACCGTAGAGCTCCACAGACCTTTCATCGATCAGTTCACCATCAAGTGCAAGTGCGGCGGCACGATGAAGAGAGTGCCGGAGGTCATAGACTGCTGGTTTGACTCGGGAGCCATGCCCTTCGCACAGCATCACTATCCCTTCGAGAACAAGGAGCTTTTCGAGCAGCAGTATCCTGCGGCATTCATATCCGAGGCAGTGGATCAGACCAGAGGATGGTTCTACTCCCTTCATGCCGAGTCCACTCTGCTCTTCGGCAAGCCTGCGTATGAGAATGTCATAGTGCTGGGACTCGTGCTGGACGAGGACGGCAACAAAATGAGCAAGTCCAAGGGCAATGCAGTGGATCCCTTCGAGGCACTGGACACCTTCGGGGCAGACGCTATCAGATGGTATTTCTACATCAATTCCGCGCCCTGGCTTCCGAACAGATTCCATGACAAGGCAGTACAGGAGTGCCAGAGGAAATTCATGGGAACGCTCTGGAACACTTATGCTTTCTTCGTACTCTATGCCAACATAGATGATTTCGATGCAACAAAATATAAACTGGAGAAGGATAAGCTCGCCGTTATGGACAAGTGGATACTCTCCAAGCTGAACAGCTGTGTGAAGCAGACGGATGCATGCCTCGGAGGCTATAAGATAACGGAAGCCGCGAAGTGTCTGCAGGAATTCGTGGACGACATGAGCAACTGGTATGTGCGCAGGAGCCGTGAGAGGTTCTGGGCACCGGGGATGGAGCAGGACAAGATCAATGCGTACATGACCCTCTATACCTGCCTTGTCACGATCTCAAAGGCAGCGGCACCGATGATACCCTTCATGACAGAGCAGATCTACAGGAATCTGGTACTCTCCATCGACCCCGCTCAGCCGGAATCCATACATCTGACCGACTATCCCATATGCGATGAGAGCATGGTGGATGAGAAGCTCGAGAAGGATATGGAAGAGGTATTGGATATAGTAGTGCTCGGACGTGCCGCAAGAAATGCCGTGAACATCAAGAACCGCCAGCCCATAGCCACCATGTATGTAAAGGCAGAGGAAAAGCTGTCGGACTTCTATACGGATATCGTGGCAGATGAGCTCAACGTTAAGAAGGTGGAGTTCTCCGATGATGTGAGAGGCTACACGACCTATACCTTCAAGCCTCAGCTGCGTACGGTGGGGCCGAAGTACGGAAAGCAGCTCCAGGGTATAAGGGATTATCTGGCAGGTGTGGACGGCAACGAGGCTATGGATAAGCTGAACGCCGGCGAGGATCTGAAGTTCGATGTGAACGGGACAGAGATCGTGCTCGGAAAGGATGATCTTCTCATAGAAATGACTTCGAAGGAAGGGTTTGTCGAGCAGGGAGACAACAGGATAACAGTCGTGCTCGACACCAACCTGACACCGGAGCTCATCGAAGAGGGCTTCGTAAGGGAGCTCATCTCAAAGATACAGACCATGAGAAAGGAAGCCGGCTTCGAGGTCATGGATATGATCACTGTCTATGAGAAGGACAACGACAGACTTGCCGGGTATCTCGGGAAGAACCGTGAGTTCGTACTGAAGGAGGTCATGGCTTCCGATATAGTGACGGGCTCTGCGGACGGATATACAAAGGAGTGGGACATCAACGGAGAGCATGTCACGCTCGGCGTAAAAAAACAGTGATATCAGGACACAGATAATTCAGACAAACGAAAGGGGAACACATGATAACTACCAGTAGCAGCTTTGATAAGGAATCCTTCAAAAAAGTCGTCAAGGAGCAGGTCAAGGTCCTGTACAGGAAGACTCTGCAGGAGGCAACGCCCCAGCAGATATACCAGGCCGTATGCTATGCGGTAAAGGACACCATCATAGACAACTGGATGAAGACCCAGAAGGCTATGGAGGTTCAGGATCCCAAGACCGTCTACTATATGTCCATGGAATTCCTGATGGGAAGAGCACTGGGAAACAATCTGATCAATCTCTGTGAGTATCAGGGAGTAAAAAAGGCTCTGAAGGAGCTGGATGTGGATCTCAATGAGGTAGAGGATCAGGAGCCCGATGCGGCTCTGGGAAACGGAGGCCTCGGAAGACTCGCGGCCTGCTTCCTCGACTCTCTCGCTACTCTCGGATACCCTGCATACGGCTGCGGCATCAGATACAGATACGGTATGTTCAAGCAGAGGATAAAGGACGGATATCAGATTGAGATCCCCGATGACTGGCTGAAGGATGGCAACCCCTTCGAGCTTCGCCGTCACGAGTACAAGAAGGAAGTGAAGTTCGGCGGATACGTCAGGGTAGAGACCGATGAGAAGGGCCGGAACAGATTCGTGCAGGAGGGCTACCAGTCCGTCAACGCCATACCCTATGACATGCCGGTGGTGGGATACGGCAACGGTATAGTGAACACTCTCCGCATATGGGACGCAGAGCCCGTGGAGTGTTTTGAGCTGGATTCCTTTGACAAGGGCGACTATCACAAGGCCGTGGAGCAGGACAATCTGGCACGTAATATCGTGGAGGTCCTCTATCCCAACGACAATCACTACGCCGGCAAGGAGCTCAGGCTCAAGCAGCAGTACTTCTTCATCTCAGCATCCGTGCAGGAGGCAGTGGCGAAGTACATGAGGAAGCATGATGACATACGTAAGTTTGCGGAGAAGAATGTATTCCAGCTGAACGATACACACCCGACAGTCGCCGTACCCGAGCTCATGAGAGTACTCATGGACGAGCAGGGGCTCACCTGGGATGAGGCATGGGCAGTCACCACGAAGACCTGTGCATACACGAACCATACCATAATGAGCGAAGCCCTCGAGAAGTGGCCTCTGGAGCTCTTCTCCAGGCTGCTGCCCAGGATCTATCAGATCGTGGAGGAGATCAACCGCCGCTTCTGCCTGCACATATCCGAGAAGTATCCCGGGGATCAGGAAAAGATACGCAAGATGGCTATCATCTATGACGGTCAGGTGCGTATGGCGAACCTGGCTATCTGTGCCGGCTTCTCCGTGAACGGTGTCGCAAGGCTTCACACCGAGATACTGAAGAAGCAGGAACTGAAGGACTTTTACGAGATGTTCCCCGAGAAGTTCAACAACAAGACCAACGGCATCACGCAGAGAAGATTCCTGCTGCACGGCAATCCGCTGCTGGCAAGCTGGGTGACGGATCACATCGGACCCGACTGGATCACGGATCTGTCTACGGTCAAGGGACTCGAAGTATACGCCGATGATAAAAAGGCGCAGAAAGAGTTCATGAACATCAAGTACAAGAATAAGGAGCGTCTCGCCAAATATATCCTGGAGCACAACGGTGTGGAGATAGACCCCAGGTCGATATTCGATGTACAGGTGAAGCGACTGCATGAATATAAGAGACAGCTGCTCAATATCCTGCATGTGATGTATCTGTACAACAAGATCAAGGCGAATCCCGGCATGGAGTTCACCCCCAGGACCTTCATCTTCGGAGCGAAGGCAGCAGCCGGATATAAGATAGCAAAGCTTACGATCAAGCTGATCAACAACGTGGCAGAGGTCGTGAACAATGACGCATCCATAGGCGGCAAGCTCAAGGTGGTCTTCATCGAGGACTACAGGGTCTCAAATGCAGAGATCATCTTTGCGGCAGCCGACGTATCGGAGCAGATATCCACAGCGTCAAAGGAGGCTTCGGGTACGGGTAACATGAAGTTCATGCTGAACGGTGCACTTACTATAGGCACGATGGACGGTGCCAATGTAGAGATGGCAGAAGAGGTCGGAGAAGACAACATGTTCATCTTCGGTCTGTCCTCCGATGAGGTCATAGCCTACGAGAACAACGGCGGCTACAATCCCATGGATATATTCAACAGTGACCAGGATGTGAGAGATGTGCTCATGCAGCTCATCAACGGATTCTACTCCAAGAACGATCCGGAGCTCTTCAGGGATATCTACAACTCCCTGCTCAATACACAGTTCACATCCAAGGCTGACACCTACTTCATACTGAAGGATTTCCGCAGCTATGCGGAAGCTCAGGAGAGGGTGGAGCAGTGCTACAAGAAAGAGAAGGAGTGGGCACACAAGGCTATACTCAACGTAGCTGCTGCAGGCAAGTTCTCATCTGACCGTACCATACGCGAATATGTGGACGAGCTTTGGCATCTGGACAAGATAGATCTGCGTAAGGCTTCTCACAGGAGGAGCGCGGCTAAATAGCGCCTCCTGTATGAAAGGGAACCTGGTAGACAAACAGAGAATGAGCGAGGATCCCGGACTGACCCAGAGGAGCAAGCCTTCGGGCAAGATCCGCGGACTGAAGAGAGCAGTCAGATGGCTGGCGCTGACTGACCTGCTCCTCTTCGTGCTCTGTGCGCTGCTCATGATCAGGGCATTCAATCTGCAGCGGGAGAACGCTTCGCTTAAAAACGACAACGAGGCACTACAGATACAGTCGCACGATACCGTACCCATACCCGAGACGGCTGCCATGGAAGGGGCGGAGGTGCCGGCCTCTACATCGAGCGTGAGCAGCACGGATGCGGATAACGCCACACTCATGGCGGTGAGGGGTTATGCCGAACAGGGCAAGTCTTTTCTCTTTACCCTCAAACAGCTCTTCCCGAAGCAGTTCGTACTTGCAGATGAGGGAACCTTCCATTTCGTGGATATAGATCCGAATCTGAGACCTTACACATATGACAATGACATGATAGCCCTGTCCTCCAACGGGATCATCACATATGAAGATGATGAGGTTGTGACATCCTACGGTATCGATGTGTCGCAGCACAACGGTCCCATAGACTGGGAGCAGATGAAGGCGGCCGGATACAGACCTGATTTTGTCTATATCAGGGCGGGGATCCGGGGATACAGCTCGGGCAGGCTGGTGTACGACGAGCAGGTATCGGCCAATATCGCCGGGGCGAGATCCGTGGGAGCCGAGACCGGAGTATACTTTGTCACTCAGGCAGTAGACGAGGCCGAAGCCAGAGAAGAGGCACATTTTGTGCTGGACCTGATAAACGATAAGGGCACGGAGCTTCCGGTGGTACTGGATGTGGAGAAGGTCGAGAGCTATGATACAGAGCCCAGGACAAAGAATCTGTCACCGCAGGAATATACCGCAAATGTTCTTGCATTTGCCGATGAGATGAAGCAGAACGGGCTGGACACCGTGGTATACGGGAACGGTAAGACCTTCATGCTGATGCTGGATATGGCTATGCTGGACGGGACGGATATCTGGTTTGCGGATTATGTGGCTGAGGATGACTACATCCCTTACTTCCCCTATAAATTCAACATTTGGCAGTTTTCCAGCCAGGGAAAGGTTCCCGGGGTCACCGGGGACTGTGATCTGAACATAAGATTTGAATGATGATCAGAAACCGGATCCGATGAAGCCGTCCCCGAAACTGTCCCCCCTCATCCGCACGAACTCATCGCTGTAGTAGGGGGTTTCCGGGAATACATCATATCCTCCCTGATCTCCCTCCACAGGCATATATATCGTATGAGGAGCACCGCTCCTGTCCGTCATGGTAAGCTCTTTGCACTCATGCTGATAGAAGGGAGCTGCCCATATCAGGTTCTCGTTCTCCGTCAGATAATCTGTATTGATCTTCACAGGTACATACAGCAGGGTAAACACCCCGAGAAGCACAGCCATCTGCCCTACGCGCTTTGTGTCGGACAACACCGTTCCGGCCATGACTGAAAGGGCGATGAGGATAGTGGCAAGTCCGTAGCGCATAAGCGGAGCAGACAGGAGCCAGTAGAGCATGCCGCACACGGCGACAGCCATGATGAATATCTCCCGGAATCCCTTTTTCCCGCGAATGCATCTGACAGAGTAGATCAGCGCGTCTGCTCCGAAGAACAGACATAAGAGAAGCATGATACGGGGCACCTGATCTATCCGGCTGAACCAGGCCTGAAACCATCCCGCAAGAGGAAGGCCTATGGAGTCTTCCAGCGTGCCGTCAAAGAGACGGCCGAACATAACGATCTCGGCCCTGTCCCAATATGCCACTTCCCGGGGGACCTTCCAATCCAAATCAAAGAGATCCAGACTCTCCATGGGATACAGAAGATAGCCTGTGGTGATCACGTTCCTTATGAAATAGGGTATGACGGTGATCAGGGAGAAGCATGAGAAAAAGGCGATCTCCCTGACTTTCTTTTCCTTTATCAGCCATATCAGGACAGCCACGGCAAGCAGAGAGATCGTGGCCACTGAAAGCTTCACGGTGATATCGAATATGCCCAGGAGGGCGAGCAGACCGTAAGGTACGGGGGCGCTCTCACCTGCGTCGTGCAGATCGCACCACAGGCTGAAGATATAGATCAGCAGCATCATGGGTACTATATCCGTGCCAAGGGAAGACATGCTGTCTATCGAATAAACAAAATAGAACAGGGCGGAAAGGTGCAGCAGCACCGAACGCCGGAAGCAGCGCGAAGAGACGGCCGCTCTGAGAGCGAATACTGATCTTGAGATGATGATGAAGGATACAAAGCCGTTTACGATATGGATGGGATGACCCGTAAAGGACATGCTCATGAGAGCGTGCAGAGGCATCAGGGCACTGTTGTATCCGAAGCGCTTGTGGAAATTCGCCAGACCGGGCACTACCCTGTAGGTCTCCATCCACCTGACCGCCTGGGCGTGATACAGATAGGTATCCCAGTCGTGAGCCTCGGCTGCAGAGATCACAACGAATACAGAAAGAAGCAGTACCAGGGTGAGCCGCATGCCCCCCGGGGATATCAGAGGGCGGATAAGATCGGCGGTCTCACGTCTCAATACAAAAAGGATCACCGCACCTGCAGCGAAGAGAAAGATGAAGGCACTCAGATCCACCGCATGGAGCAGATGCCAGAAGCCTGCAAAAACGGCGGTGAAAGCGATGCCCGATATGATCACGGCAGAAGATGAACGAACGGAATAGCCCGTCAGCCGCCTGCAAAGATGGCGGAACAGTACGCCGAGCGCCAGAGTGGTGAAAGCCATATACAGATATCCGAACAATGTAGCGATCATGTCATACTGTCACTCCAGAACCTCAAATTCTATTTCCTTTATCGTAACGGGGGTGTCGTCCTCTTTCCTGATCACATAGGTGATCTCCCCGGGCCCACCCTCGAAGTCTGCAACTGCCGATGAGTCCTTCGGATCCATCACACACTCGGCAACAGGCTCTCCGTCGCGGTATATAGTAAGAACAGCCGAAGAGCCGGGGACCGCTTCGTAGTTACAGAGCATACGGTATCTGCGGGGATCACTGCGTGTGAAGACCGGATCAAGGGGTGAATTGAGGACAGGACTCCTGACGATCTCGCCCTTATCCGATGTATGGAGATAACCTTCTGCATCTATGAGACCTGAGACCTCGTAGCCCGGAGCCGTGACGAGATCGACGGAGCGCTCATCCAGAGGCAGGCCTGCCATACCGTCTATGGGATTTTTCTCGGAAAAGTAGATGGTATATTCCCCGGACTCGCCCAAAAGCTTATAAGAATCGCGGATGTGATCGGGGCAGAGATCGAACTCGCCCTCTTTTGCGATTATAAAGTTGCGGTCAGTGAAGGCGGAACGGTCCCATTCAGTATAATAAAAGATATGATTGTTCACGGAGCCGTCCTCGGTGATATAGGTCTCGAATACGCCGGAGGGATAAGATACCCTGAGCTTTGGTGCCATATCCGTACTGTCTATATTGAACACCGTGTTCACGTCGTATACTCTCATCATGGCCGTTACGTCGTCTATGGTATGAAGATTGGCATCCTGTCTGTGGAAATACTCCGTCTCCGCTATGAAGCCCGTATAGAGACATACATAGATAAGAACCGCGGCGATGAGTGTCATGAACCATTGAGGAAAGACAGTGGAGCGGTCCTTTTCCATGACATCGGAAAAGTTCATGGCGGCACATATCATAAGAGGGACAACTCCCATGATATGGTATCTGGGCTGTGAGATGGTAAGTGCCAGGATCGTGAAAGTCCAGAGTGCGATGGAGATCAGGCTGTCTTTTATCAGCTGCGGCTTGTATCCACCGTCTGAAAGGGAGCCTTCCCCGCCGTCGCGGATCCTGCGATAGGTGCCTGTCCCAAAGGCTCCTGAAACGGAGGCCAGACCGAATATGAGAATGAATCCGGCTATGACAAGGCGGATAAGACCGATGATACCTCTGAGGGAAGTCACCCTCTCCTCGTATGGGGTGAGTGCCCTGAGGAGTATAAGTACGTCTTTCACCGTAGAGTACAGAGTGTCAAGGACGTCATCCAGAGAACGGACAGTGTAGGTGAAGGCTGCTATGCCGCCGCGGATGCCTATCGCCAGACCGATAAGACTGACAGCTATGGAAGTAACGGTGAATAAAAGCCACTGCTTTCTCCTTCCCTTATCCACACCGAGAACGGAGGGGATGATGAAACAGATGAGCACCGGAGCCAGCCCGCACAACAGCACATAGGTGCCGCTGGCCATACCTATGAAGAGGAGCAGTATATGATACAGTACCGCGATGATGATATCCGGGATCCTGTTTCTTCCTTTCCAGTCGGTGAGCATGATGATAAGGAGCATCAGAGGGGTGAGCACCTTGTATACATAGTAGGCTCCTCCGAAGAAGAGCATATTGGTATACTCCAGCATGCCGAAATCATAGGCGGTAAAGATCAGACCCAGAGCCAGAAGACGGTATCTGCGGTCGAGGCCTGCTATGGAGAGCAGCCTCCATACGACCCATGCCCACAGGAGGACATTGATGATGCCGGCTAGGGCATATCCCAGATATATGTTCTTCGTGAGCATATAGACAGGCAGGGCTATCAGAGAAGACTCGTCCATCTCTCCCTGAGACATGTAGTTCCAATACGGAAGGAACAGGGTATGGCGGTCGGCCATCTCCATGACATGCCGCATGACCATGGCAAAGTCATGATCCAGAGCATCTCTTAAATGAAAGATATTGTAGTAGAAAAGGACGAGGATCTCGAGCAGGACCGCGCAGCCCATGGCGAGTTCACTATATCTTTTTCTGAAGTCTATCTTTATCAATACGATCCGTTCCTTAATCATTCATAATGCAGCAGCCCGCAGCGAGCTGTTGCCGCGAACAGTTACACTTTACGATTTTTTCGCACAATTATCAACTCTTTCACCATATGACGGGAGGGCATGCCCCTGTCCGTCACGATTGAAAAGGTCGGTACGGTATGGTAAAGTTTGAAAACATGAAGGACTTCAAGCCGATACTCGTCTTAGCGATCATATTTGCGGCACTGTGCATTTTTATCCCATCTGAAAATGAAGGCCCTTCTCCTGCACCTGCAGGAGAAGAAAGGATGCTGCCGGAGCAGTATGCTCCGCGCTTCAGCAGAGCAGGCGGATTTTACTCCGGACCGTTCCAGCTGAAGATCAACTGCCCTGCAAAGGGGGCGGCGATCTACTATACCCTGGACGGGAGCATACCGGATGAAAATGCGATACCATATGAGGGACCGCTGGAGCTTACGGACCGTACACCCTGGCCGAATATACTGAGCGCCATATCCGGTGTATGCCCTGAGGGGGACTATATACCGCCGGAGCCGGTGCTGAAGGGGAATGTAGTCAGAGCCGTAGCGATACTGCCGGACGGTTCGAAAAGCAGAGTAACAAACGCCACATACTTCATAGGCATAGACCGCAGGCAGCAGATCGGAGATACACCGGTCATATCCATGTATGTGGATCCGGAGGATCTCTTCGGGCACGAAAGGGGGATATACGTGCTGGGCAGGCTGTATGAAGATATCGGTGAGGGTGCAGAAGAGACCGAAGATGCGGGATACATCGGCAACTGCTTTATGAGAGGCAGAGAATGGGAGAGATCGGCTGCGATCGACTATATGCCGGCGGGAATGGGAGAGAAGGGCTTCTCGGCAGATCTGGGGATACGGATAATGGGAGGAGACTCCAGAGCATATATGCAGAAAAGTTTCCGGCTCAAGTGCCGGTCGGAATATGGAGAAAAGAATATCTACTATAATATCTTTCCCGGAGGACAGGCAAAATACAAGTCCATCGTGCTGCGCAACGGGGGCAATGACTATGATTATGCCAGGTTCAGGGATCCCATGCTGCAGGAGCTGGTGTCGGACAGGGATATGGAGACACAGCGGTCTTTCCCGGTCACTCTCTTCATAGACGGGGAATACTGGGGAATGTATGCCCTCTGCGAAGACTACGACGGACACTATATCGAAAACAACGGATACGGAGTAAAGGCCGAGAATGTGGTGATCGTAAAGAACGGGCAGATAGAAGAGGGAACTGCCGAAGATCAGGCTCTGTTCGACGGGATGGTGAGTTTTATCACGGAAAACGATATGAGCGATGACAAGATGTACAGCCGTGCCGCCGGTATGCTGGACATGGCGGGCTTCGCTGACTACAGTGCCTTCAATATATATATCAACAACCGCGACAGCTTCTTTATGAACGACAACAACTGGATGATGTGGCGGGCCAGAGAAGCCGGAAAAGGAACAGATAAAGAGGACGGCAGATGGCGGATGATGGTATTCGATACCGACTATTCCACCGGCATATACGAAAAGGGAATGGACTATGATGAAGACACACTGGGGGATGTGCTGGAGGGAAGCTCGGACAGTACGGGCAATGCCATGCTGAAATCGCTGATGAGAAACGAAGCTTTCAGAGGCATGTTCATACAAGCCCTGGATGATATGAGAAACCGGTGCTTCGAGAAAAAGAGGGTGGAGGAGACGATAGGCGCATATCTTGCGGCATACGAGAAGCCGGTATGCGACACTTACCGCAGATTCGGCCCTGAGGACAGGCTGTGGGGAGATCCTTCCGAATACTATCGTATGCGGGTGGGAGAGCTCTCGGAATGGCTTGGCGGAAGATACGAAGTCTTCGATGATATGATGGCGCGTCAGTTCCCGGAATGAAGAGGATAACGGGTTTGACGAAGCAGTGAATATGGATTAAGGTGAAAGCAATGGTCAGATTATTCCTGTGTGAAGACGAGATCGTCATGCGTGACGGCATAAAAAAGCATATCGAATGGGAGAAGGAAGGGATCGAGTTCGTGGGAGAAGCCTCCGACGGAGAGCTGGCATACCCCATGATCCTGGAGCAGAAGCCGGATATACTGCTGACGGATATCAAGATGCCCTTCATGGACGGACTGGAGCTCGCGGAGCTGGTGAAAAAGGAGCTGCCGGATATCAGGATCATCATACTGTCCGGGTATGATGAGTTTGCCTATGCCCAGAAGGCGGTATCTCTGGGGGTGACGGAATATCTGCTGAAGCCTATATCTCCCTCCAAGCTCAAGGAGTCCATCAGATCCGTCGCTGAGAAGATAGAAGAAGAGCGGCTGCTCAATGCCTCGGAGGCGGAGTGGGCCAGAGAAGAAGAGGAAGAGAGACGGGAGATAGAGATACACCGTCTGTTCGACACTCTGATCATGAACGACATGAGCACATCCGAGGTGCTGGAGAAGGCCAAGAAGCTCGACATATCCCTTACCGCAAGATCATATCAGATGACGAGGATATACCTGTCGATCTCCGGGGCCGGCAGTGATTCGTTCTCGGAGATCAGGAACAGCATAGCCGGGGCGATCACCGAAAAGGTAGCGGAGCTGTCTGCGGGCAACGGTGCCGGATGTATAGCCTTCGACCGGGGAATAGACGGATTCGCCATGCTCGTATTATCTGATGATGAAGAAGAGACCGCCTCACTTACTAAGGAGATGATAGCGGATATACAGGTGATAATGGGAGCTCAGACGGAGGCCGACTATTTCATAGGAGTCGGCAATATAGTCAACCGTCTTTCGGAGATCAGGTATTCATATGATGAAGCCAACAAGGCCCTGGCGCACAGATTCCTGAACACCGGTGACAAGGTGATATTCTCCGACAAGTATGAGGCAGGGGCCGGAGCGGCGGAAAACAAGGGAGAGCTGAACATCCATTCCGTCACGGACACGGAGAGCCCCCACAAGGTGATAGAGAAATTCCTGAAGACAGGCATGTCAGATGAGGCAGAACCGCTGATGGATTCTGTATTTGCGACCTTGGGCGAACAGAATATCAGGAGCATGATATTCCTCAACTATGTGACCATGGACATATATTTCGCCATGGCACGCTTCCTGAAGGAAATAGGCGCAGACGCCGCAGCCATAGAGGAAGAATGCGGGGATATAAATGCGGTGCTGTCCCAGTCAAAGGGAGCAGACGAGATCCGGATCTATCTGAAGCACTATCTGAAGGCCGTGGTGGAGGCGAGAGACAAGAAGGCTGCCAGGAAATATTCCAGACTGTTGCATAACGCCATCAGCTATATTGACGAGAACTATGCCAATGACGACATTTCCCTGAATACAGTGGCATCTACCGTGAACATCTCTCCCAACCATTTCTCCACCATCTTCAGCCAGGAGGTGGGACAGACCTTCATAGAGTATCTCATAGGCAAAAGGATGGAGAGAGCCAAGGAGCTGCTCATGACCACGGATATGAGGAGCAGCGAGATCGCCTATGCCGTCGGATACAAGGATCCCCATTATTTCAGCTATACCTTTAAGAAGACTCAGGGGATGACCAGCCGGGAGTTCAGAGCAAGGGGCAAAGAGGAGAATGTATAGCCATCAGAGGATAAACCTCAGAAGAAGGCTCATCATCATGGGGGTGGGGTTGATCCTGCCTCTTATTGTTATCATCTCCTTCCTGGTATATCAGCTGAACGTCTTCTGCAGATCCTATGATGCGATAGTCCAGAACCTGACCAGAGCGAATGAATACAATATAGAATTTAAGAACGACTTCGATGCCGTGATGTACCAGATGGTGGCGAGATCTCTGAATAAGGACGATGTCACCGCAGTCACCGGTATGAAGGCGCCGGACAAGCTGATAGACGATGCGGAGCAGACCTTCGAAAAGCTGAGGCTCACAACGAATTCCGTATATGCGAAGGACCGTATCTCATCTGTGCTGAAGCTTCTGGAGACGCTCAGAAAGCGCATGGAGGATATCGACGGTGCCATCGACCTCGAGGATTCCTATGACGGCAATATGGAGAGACTGGACTCCGATATAAGGATACTGACCCAGCTCGTGCAGGAGAGGATCATAGAGTACATATACTTCGAGTCGGAGAGCATGGAAGAGATCAGACAGCAGATGGAGTCCCAGAGAGTCCGTGTCATGAACGTGACCGCCGCTGCAGTCATTGTGGTGCTGGTCTACACCGCTCTGTTCTATTTCCTTATATCCAGATCCATCACCAACCCGGTGGCCGATCTGGAGCTCAGACTGCTCCAGGCCCAGATCAACCCCCACTTCCTGTATAATACCCTTGACAATATAGTGTGGCTGTCGGAGGACGGAAGGACCCGGGAGGTTGAGGACATGGTGACATCCCTGTCACAGTTCTTCAGGACTACCCTGGCGGGCGGAGAAGACTTCATCCGTATAGCGGACGAGATAGCCCACATTGAAGCATATCTGCATATCCAGCATCTGAGGTACCGGGATATTCTTTCATATGATATAAACATCCCGGAAGAGATAATGAACTGCCGGATAATAAAGCTGACTCTTCAGCCGCTGGTGGAGAATGCGCTCTACCACGGGATCAAGAACAAAAGGGGAGGCGGGAAGATTTCGCTGTATGCAGCCGGCGAGGGCGGACAGATCCGTCTGACGGTGGAGGATGACGGCATAGGCATGGACGGGGAGACTCTGGCTCATGTAAAGGCCCTTATTGACGGCAAAGCGAAGCCGTCCGAAGACAATACCGGGTTCGGGATAGCCAATATCTCCGAAAGGATGAGGCTGAATTACGGACCGAAATACGGTATATTGATACATTCCGAATACGGTGTCGGCACAAAGGTTGAAATTCTTATCCCCAGATCGAATGAAGAAAATGAACAAAAAATGTAAAAAAACACATTTTTGTTCATTTTTTATTCATAATCAGTGAAAAATATACCCTCTTTTATGAAATATGTGCATAGATTCATCCGGAAAGGATGAATATAATCTACAGTGTACAATCAAAAGGGTGAATATCACCCGGATTTCATTAAGGAGGAATTTTAATGAAGAAGAAGTTACTCGGCGCTATACTTAGCGCAGCAATGGTAATGTCACTCCTCGCTGGTTGCGGCTCAAGCGCAGCTGAGACAGCAGCTCCCGCAGCAGAGGCAGTAGAGGAGGCAGCTGACACTGCAGCAGAGGCAGCAACTGAGGTTGTTGAGGATGTTCAGGCAGCAGCAGACAAGGTAGAAGAGGCAGCAGCAGATGCAGGCGCAGCAGGCGGAAACATCAAGGTTGGTTTCGCTCAGGTCGGACACGAGTCAGACTGGCGTACAGCTTCAACAAAGTCATGCCAGGATGTGTTCTCAGCAGCCAACGGCTATGACCTCAGCTTCGTAGACTGCGACAATGACGAGGCAGCTCAGAAGGAAGCAGTTCGTTCATTCATCGAGCAGGGTGTTGATTACATCATCATCGACCCCATCATCGCAACAGGTTGGGATACAGTCCTTACAGAGTGTGAGGACGCAGGCATCCCTGTAATCGTTATCGACAGAACTATCGACGACTCTGACAAGTATGTATCATGGGTTGGATCTGACTTCCTTACAGAAGGTAAGGCAGCAGGTGAGTGGCTCAAGGCTTATGCTGACAAGCAGGGCATCAAGGAGATCAACGCTCTCATCATCCAGGGTACCATCGGTTCTTCAGCTCAGATCGGACGTACCGACGGCTTCAACGAGATTGCAAAGAGAGAAGGCTGGACTGTTCTTGATCAGCAGACCGGTGACTTCACAGAGGCAGGCGGACAGGAAGTTATGGAGTCCTTCTGTAAGTCTTATGCAGGCAAGTTCAACGTAGTTGTCTGCGAGAACGATAACGAGGCATTTGGTGCTATGACAGCTATGGACAACGCAGGCGTGAAGTATGGCCCCGGCAACGATGTCATCCTTATCTCCTACGATGCATGTACTGCAGGTCTTGAGGATGTAAAGGCCGGCAAGATCACAGCAGACTTCGAGTGCAACCCTCTTGCAGCTCCTACAGTTGAGGGCGTTATCAAGGCTCTCGAGGCAGGCAGCACACCTGAGGCTCAGATCCTCGTTCCCGATAACTGGTATGCTCTGAAGGATCAGATCGTTGAGTTCTCTGTAGACGGCAAGCCTCAGAGCATGATCGAGGTAACTGACGACGTTATCGCAGCTCAGTACTAAGATCGAGCGGTTGTGAAAACAACCAAATAAGGATAAGATAGTAATATCCTCGGGAGCTCCCGTAATCCTCGGGAGCTCCCTTTTTTATCAAAGACAGTAGAAAGGAGAGGGTACATGGAAGACAATGTAGTGCTGACCGCACGAGGCATCTCTATGACTTTCCCCGGAGTCAAGGCTCTGGACAACGTGGATTTCACGCTGAGAAAGGGAGAGATCCATGCTCTGATGGGGGAGAACGGTGCCGGCAAATCGACGCTCATAAAGTGTCTGACGGGAATCAATGACTTCGAAAGCGGGGAGATACATATAGACGGGATAGACGGTCCTGTGAGGAACCACTCTACCAGAGATGCCCAGAACGTAGGCATATCCACCGTGTATCAGGAGGTGAACCTCTGTCCCAATCTGTCTGTGGCCGAGAATCTCTTCATAGGAAGAGAGCCTCTGACAAAGCTGCACACAGTGGACAGGAAATCATATAACAAGCGTTCACAGAAGATAATGGACGATCTGGGGATATCCGTAGACGTCACACAGAATCTTGAGAATTATTCCCTTGCCATACAGCAGATGGTAGCTATAGCAAGGGCTGTAGATATGGAATGTAAGGTGCTGATCCTTGATGAGCCCACCTCATCTCTGGATGATGAAGAGGTGGAGAAGCTCTTCACTCTGATGAGGAGACTGAGGGATCAGGGAGTCGGCATAGTGTTCGTCACACATTTCCTGGAGCAGGTATATGCAGTATGCGACAGGATCACGGTGCTGAGGAACGGTAAATATGTAGGCGAGTATCCTATAGCGGATCTGCCCAGAGTGAAGCTGGTGGCAGCCATGATGGGTAAGGATCTGGACGATCTGGCCGAGATCAAGAAGGAGCAGAAGGACTATTCCAAGGAGCCTCTGGAGATATCCGCGAAGGGTCTCTCTCATGCAGGTACCATCAAGCCCTTCAATCTTGACATACATAAGGGAGAGGTCGTCGGCATCGGCGGACTGCTCGGATCGGGAAGATCTGAGCTGGCACGCTGCATATACGGCGCGGACAAGGCTCAGACGGGAACCCTGGAAGTGGCAGGAGAGCAGGTGAAGATCAACCAGCCCATAGATGCCATGAACAAGGGCATGGGCATGCTTCCTGATGACAGAAAGGCCGAGGGTATCATAGCGGATCTTTCGGTGCGCGAGAACATTATCCTCGCACTTCAGGCCAAGAGAGGCATGTTCAAGCAGCTCTCACGTGCACAGCAGGAGGAGATAGCAGACAGATATATCGACCTCATACAGATCAAGACAGCAAGCAAGGAGACTCTTGTAAAGCAGCTGTCCGGAGGCAATCAGCAGAAGGTGATACTGGCCAGATGGCTGGCTACCGATCCTGATTTCCTCATACTGGACGAGCCTACCAGAGGTATCGATATAGGTACCAAGTCGGAGATACAGAAACTGATCGTGAAGCTTGCCGGAGAAGGCAAGAGCGTGCTCTTCATCTCATCCGAGATAGAGGAGATGCTGCGTACCTGCAGCCGCATGGTCATCATGCGTGACGGACAGAAGGTCGGAGAGCTGGATCACGAGCTGTCGCAGGAGAATGTGATGAAGGCCATAGCAGGAGGTGAGTCATAATGAGTAGTTATAAGAGCGCGAAATCCGTCTGGAAGCGTATCAAGAGCTGGCCGCTGCTGCTGCCTGTCGTGGCGCTGATCCTCGTGATGGCAGTCAATATCATCCACGATGCGGCTACCGGAGCCAATCCGCTGTCCTTCTTCATGATATCTCTCAAGGACACCACGACAAACGGCACCATCCTGTACGGACGTATAGTAGATATCATAAACAGAGGATCCGAGGTCGCCATACTGGCAATAGGTATGACCCTGGTGGTCTCAGCCAGTGCCGGTACCGACATCTCCGTGGGATCGGTGATGAGCCTCTGTGCCAGCTTCATGTGTATGATGCTGGCAGGCTACGGAGTATCCTCCACCACCACGCTGGCAGTGCCGCTGGTGATCGGACTGCTCGCAGCAGTAGTCATGGGTCTGGTGTGCGGAGCCTTCAACGGCACGCTGGTGGCTCATCTGTCCATACAGCCCATGGTAGCCACGCTGATCCTGTATTCCGCAGCAAGAGCTATAGGACTGCTGATCTGTAACGACCTGATCGTTTACGTTAGAAATCCGTCCTTTGCTTTCTTCGGATCCTTTGCAGGTCCGATACCTACACCCATAATAATCACTGCCATCTGTATCGTGATCATTTCACTGATACTCAAGAAGACAGCTCTGGGCATGTATATCCAGGCGGTCGGAATAAACTCCAAGGCCAGCCGTATCGCAGGACTCAATTCAAGACTGCTGATCTTCCTGGCATATACACTCTGCGGCCTGTTCGCAGCGATAGCCGGTATAGTGGCTTCGTCCAGGATCACATCCGCCGACTCCAACAACATAGGGCTTTATCTCGAGATGGATGCCATCCTTTCGGTAGCACTCGGAGGCAACAGCCTGGGAGGCGGTAAGTTCAACCTGGCAGGCTCGATCATCGGAGCATATACGATACAGGCCATAACGACCACTCTGTATGCACTGGGCATATCCTCCATACAGGCACCGGTCTTCAAGGCTATCATCGTCATACTGATCGTCGTGATAGAGGCACCGCCCTTCAAGTCGTTCGTTGGCAGGATATCGGCCGCTAATGCAGCAAAGGGGGTGAAAGCATGAAAAACAAGGCAGGAAAAAAGAGCTTCAACAGTAACACTCTGCTGCTCTTCATCACCATAGCACTGTTCATCGTTCTTTATGCGGGAGGCTGTATCGCATACGGAGCCAAGGGGTTCACACACCTGCAGACCTTCCTCAATATACTGATAACCAATGCGGGACTCATCTGCGTTACCTGCGGCATGACCTGCGTGATGCTCACCGGAGGTATTGATATCTCCGTCGGTGCTCTGATAGCCATGGACTGTATGCTGCTGGCTGTGGGCATGAGCAAGGGAATGGGTGCCATACCCATGGTCATCATTGTACTGCTGATCGGTGCGGCGTTCGGTATATTCCAGGGCTTCCTGGTGGGATATCTGGAGATACAGCCTTTCATAGTATCGATGGCAGGCATGTTCTTCTGCAGAGGCATGACGGCCGTGATCTGTACGGATCAGGTGTCCATAAAAGAAGCGACGAACCCTTTGTTCTACGCATGGGCAAATGCAAAGATAGTTATTCCGTTCGGAGGATATATAAACAATAAGGGCAAGTACATGGCGCCTTATGTGAGACCCGGTGTGATAGTGGCCATTCTCGTGCTGGTATTGACATTCATAATGCTCAGATATACCAAGTTCGGGCGTTCGCTCTATGCAGTCGGCGGCAGTGCACAGTCAGCAGCCATGATGGGTCTGAACGTGAAGAAGATCAAAATGGGAGCATATATGCTGTCATCCTTCCTCTGCTCCGTAGGAGGCATCTGCTACTGCCTGAATACAATGGCAGGCTCCGTGACCCAGGCTCTGGGACTGGAAATGGACGCCATTTCATCGGCGGTCATAGGAGGAACACTGCTGACAGGAGGTGTGGGTAATGTCATAGGCTCATTCTTCGGAGTGCTGATCAACGGCACCATCTCCTCCATAGTCAAGACAAACGGTAAGCTGGCAAGCTCATGGCCCAACATCCTGACGGCTGCCCTGCTGTTCGTCTTCATAGTCATACAGAGTATATTTGCGGCCATCAGAGAGAGAAACAAGTAATACATAGCAGCACGTATATTCAGGGAAACCGGCATATGAATGCCGGTTTTTCTGTAATAAAGGGCTGTACGGGAGATATATGAAAAGGATCACGGCAATAATAATCATGATAGCGGCTCTGCTGGTGACGGGCTGTGCGGGAAATGAAAAAGAAAGCACGGAAAAAAACTCTGACAAGCCGGAGGCAGGACCGGCACAGCAGGATGCGCAGTCGCTGACCATAGGACTGTCACAGATAGGCAGCGAATCGGACTGGCGTATAGCGTCCACGGACTCCGTGAGGAACGCATTCTCTGTAGAAAACGGATATAATCTGATATTTGACGATGCCCAGCAGAAGCAGGAAAACCAGCTCAAGGCAATCAGGGAATTCATAGATCAGGGCGTAGACTATATCATACTGGATCCCGTGGTGGAGACAGGGTGGGACTCTGTGCTGACCGAGGCGAAAGAGGCCGGGATACCCGTTATCGTGTATGACAGACAGGTCAAGGTCAGTGACACTTCCCTGTATACATGCTGGATAGGGTCGGATTTCAGACTGGAGGGAGACAGAGCCTGTGCGTGGCTGTCTGAGTACCTGGCAAGCAAAGGCATATCCAGAGAGATCAATATAGTGAACATCCAGGGAACCCCGGATGCCTCCGCACAGATAGGAAGGAGCAGCGCTCTGGACGAAGCTGTAAGGAGCAATCGTAACTGGAAGCTCCTCGCCCGGGACACCGGAGACTTCACTACGGCAAAGGGCAAGGAAGTGATGAACAGTCTGCTGAAACAGTACGGCCATGATATAGATGTAGTCTATGCAGAGAACGACAACATGGCCTACGGTGCGATAGAGATCATGGAACAGAGAGGATTCAGACCGGGACTCGATATCGATAACGGAGAGATCCTCATCATATCCTTCGACGCCACAAAGAGCGGACTGGAGCTGACACTGGACGGGAAGATAGCACTGAACGCCGAGTGTAACCCGCTCTACGGGACCAGACTGGTGGAGATAGTGGAGGAGCTGGAGGCCGGAAGGGAAGTCGAAAAAGAAACCTATATCGATGAAGAGCAGTTCTCGGGGATCGGCTATATCGGCACCATACAGGTGGAGGATGAGGCCTATACCGTCACACAGCTGACGCAGCAGCTGATAGATGAGAGACAATACTGAATACGAATACAAAAAATGGAAACAGAAAACCCCCGGGATCCCCGGGGGTTTTAAAACGTCTTAAGCTTTCTCTGTATCAGCCGAGAGTGATCTCCACAGATACATCCTTTTTCGAAGCGTCGTAGGGGATCACGTTTCCGGCTACTTCCTTGCCGTCTACGACCATCTTCGCCACACCCTTGCATACATCCGAAGGATTGTTTACCGTGATGTGGTATACAGCACCTCTGTACTCACGGGTCACCTTGAAGCCGCCGAAGCCGTGAGGCGTACAGGGATTGATCTGCAGACCGTTGAGGGTGGGATATACGCCCAGTATATACTGAGAGATATCCGTGAAGGTCCAGGCAGCCGTGCCGGTGAGCCAGCTGTTCTTGCCCTGACCGAAGAACTTTGCATCCTTGCCGGCTACCATCTGAGAGTAGACATAGGGCTCGGTACGGTGTATCTCGGAAATATCCTGAAGATAAGCGGGGCAGGTCTTCCGGTATATCTCAAAAGCCCTGTCTCCGTCACCTATGACGGTCTCCGCGATGGATACCCAGGGATTATTGTGACAGAAGATGCCTGCATTCTCCTTGTATCCCGGCGGATATGAGGAGATCTCGCCAAGCTCGAGATGGTACTTTGTATAGGGAGGCTGGAGGATCATGATACCGTATTTCGTATCCAGCATATCCCTTACGGAATCCATTGCCTTCTGGGCCTCGCCGGTCTCTACACCGACACCTGCCAGTACGCAGAAGCCCTGGGGCTCGATGAATATCTTTCCTTCCTCACACTCATCGGATCCCACTTTGTTGCCGTTTGCATCATAGGCCCGGACAAACCACTTTCCGTCCCAGCCGGCTGAGAGCAGGGCATCGGTCATCTTCCCGACTTCGGCTCTTGCACGGGCGGCCTCGTCCTTCTTGCCGAGGAAGTCGCACAGATCAGCATATTCGTTACCGTACTTCACGAACATGCCGCCGATGAACACCGACTCGGCGACAGGGCCTTCGGAAGGACCGAAGGTCTGGAAGGACTCGCCGGGATGCTCCGAGAAGCAGTTGAGGTTCAGGCAGTCATTCCAGTCTGCGCGGCCTATGAGGGGCAGATCGTGAGGTCCCTTGTGGTTGATGATATAGTCCAGACTCCTGGTGAGATGCTCGAAAAGTGAGGTGGCCACCGACATATCATTATCGTAGGGTACCTTCTCATCGAGGATGGAGGTGTCGCCCGTCTCGCGGATGTATGCGGAGGTGCCGGCGATGAGCCAGAGAGGATCATCGTTGAAGCCGCTTCCTATATCGGAGTTGCCCTTCTTGGTGAGGGGCTGATACTGATGATATGCGGATCCGTCCTGGAACTGTGTGGAAGCGATGTCTATGATACGCTGCCTTGCTCTGTCGGGAATGAGGTGAACGAAGCCGAGCAGATCCTGACAGGAGTCCCTGAAGCCCATTCCCCTGCCTATACCCGACTCGAAATAGGAGGCGGAACGGCTCATGTTAAAGGTTACCATGCACTGATACTGATTCCATATGTTCACCATGCGGTTGACCTTGTCGTTGCCGGTCTCCACCGTGAATTTCGAGAGGAGCTTCTTCCAGTAATCTTTAAGATCATTGAAGGATCTCTCAACATCTGCGTCAGTCTGATATCTGGCCAGCATCTTTTCGGCGGGAGCCTTGTTGATCACGCCCTTGCTCTCCCACTTCCGGTCCTCGGGATTCTCACAGTAGCCCAGCACAAATACGAAGGACTTCTCCTCGCCGGGAGCGAGTGTGACATCTATCTGGTGTGCTGCTATGGGATACCAGCCGGAAGTGACAGAGTTCCTGCACCTGCCTTCGAGCACTGCGTCGGGATCGGCTGCGCTGTTGTAGACACCCATGAAATCATCACGGGAAGTATCGAAGCCGTCTGCTTTGGTGTTGACGGAATATACCGCATAGTGGTTCCTTCTCTCGCGATATTCCGTCTTGTGATATATGGTACTTCCGATGACCTCGACCTCTCCCGTGGAAAGATTTCTCTGGAAGTTGGTCATGTCGTCCATGGCATTCCAGAGACAGAACTCCACATATGAGAAGAGCTGAAGCTTCTTTTCGGAAGAACCTTCGTTCTTTATGACTATACGCTGCACCTCGCAGGTGTCATCCATGGGGACGAAGCAGAGCACATCGGCGCTGACGGAGTCTTTCCTGCCGTGGAACCGGGTATAACCCATGCCGTGACGGCACTCATACTCGTCCAGCTCGGTCTTGACGGGCTGCCATCCGGGATTCCATACCGTGTCCCCGTCCTTGATATAGAAGTATTTGCCGTTGGTGTCTGCGGGTACGGCATTGTACCTGTATCTGGTGATGCGGAGAAGCTTGGCATCCTTATAGAAGGAATAGCCTCCACCGGTATTTGAGATCAGTGAGAAGAAATCGTTGCTGCCGAGATAGTTGATCCAGGGCAGCGGAGTCTTCGGTGTGGTGATGACATACTCCATGTTGGCATCATCGAAATGTCCGAAATTCATGTGTTTACCCCCATTGCTAACTTTATCGATTAAGTTGTCCGGCAAAAACCGGGTTGCTAATGATTATATTCTATGAAGCGCGAAAATACAACAAGGAATGCAAAAATACGAAATCCTCCACAATATATAGGAGACGACTTAATCCTTTAAGCAAAATATCGACATTTCGGGGTAAAACAGTGCGAGATCCGGGGAGCAAAAACACGTTTATAGTAAAATTTGCCCAAAAAACAAAAAAATATATTGACTCTGTCGGCAGATTGATATATATTTTACCTACGAAAACGATTAAGGCAGAGGAACGCATAATGGTCTCTATGAAAGATATATCGAAAAAAGTGGGCGTTTCGGTTGCGACGGTAAGTAAGGCACTGAATGACCACAGCGATATAGGAGAGACAACCAAAGAGCGTGTCAGGCAGGCAGCCAAGGAGATGGGATATTTTCCGAATGCTTCCGCCAGAGCGCTGAAGACGAACAAGAGCCACAACATAGGCGTACTCTTCAGAGATGAGGCAGGGAACGGGTTTACGCATGACTTCTATGCAGCGGTGCTGGATTCGCTCAAGAAGACGGCAGAGTCCAAGGGCTACGACATAAGCTTCATCAACAGCGACAGGGATGCGATGCACATGAACTATCTGGAGCATTGCAGATACAGGGGATATGACGGCGTGGTGCTCGCCTGTATAGATTTCAGCGATACGGACGTGGTGGAGTTGGCGACGAGCAACGTACCGGTAGTGACGATAGATCACATATTCGACAACAGGACGGCGATTATCTCGGACAATGTCACGGGGATCAGGGAACTGGTCGAGTACATATATAAGGAATGCGGGCACCGGAAGATAGCTTACATACACGGAGCGGACTCCTCGGTAACAAGGAACAGGCTCGCCAGCTTCTACAGGACGATGGAGGAGCTCGGAGCAACGGTCCCGGATGAATATGTAAAGGACGGAAGGTACCGGATGCCGGATATGTCCTACGAGCTGACAGTGGAGCTTTTGAAACAGGACGATCCGCCGACATGCATCATATATCCGGATGACTTCGCCGCCATAGGCGGGATCAATGCGATAAAGTCCCTGGGGCTTTCGATACCGGATGACGTATCCATAGCAGGATACGACGGGATCAGGATAGCAAAGGTGCTGGAGCCCAGGATGGTCACCATCGAGCAGGATACAGGCAGGATCGGTGATCTGGCGGCACAGAAGATAGTACAGCTGATAGAGAGACCCAGATCGGCCATCGCGGAGAGGATCGTGGTGGAAGGGAAGCTCCTCAGAGGAGACTCGGTCAAAAAGTTGTAAAGAACCGGAGTTTGTGATATAACCTTTTGGTATTTTGGCGAAAAGCCTTATACATAAAACAATTTTCTATTATTTAAGGAGGAAAGAAATGAAAAAGAAGATCGTAAGTATCATGCTTACAGCAGCAATGACAGCTACTCTTCTTGCAGGCTGCGGCTCAACAGCCGAGGCTCCTGCTACTGCACCCGCAGCAGAGGAAGCAGCACCCGCAGCAGAGGAAGCAGCTCCCGCAACAGAGGAAGCAGCTCCTGCAGCAGAGGCAGCTACAGAAGAGGCAGCTCCCGCAGCAGCAGCTGACGAGGGCAAGGTTCTCAACATCCAGTGCTGGAACGAGGAGTTCAAGAGCAGAGTAACAGATCACTATCCCGGATACGAGAAGGTAGATGATACCACAGGTAAGATCGGTGATGTGACCGTAAACTGGATCATCACTCCCAGTGATGACAACGCATACCAGAATCACCTCGATGAGGTGCTTCCCGGCAACGAGAGCGCAGCAGCAGATGACAAGGTTGATATCTTCCTTGTAGAGGCTGACTATGCTCTTAAGTATGTGAACGCTGATCCCGCAGTCGCTATGTCAATGGATGACCTTGGCATCACAGCTAACGACATCGCTGATCAGTATCAGTACACAAAGGACATCGTTACAGATTCAAAGGGCGCTCTCAGAGGTCTTTCATGGCAGGCATGCTCTGCAGGTCTTATCTACAACAGAGACATTGCCAAGGAAGTGCTTGGCACAGAGGAGCCTGATGAGGTTCAGGAGTTCGTTAAGGACTGGGCTACATTCAACAAGACAGCAGCAGACCTCAAGAAGGCTGGCTACTTCGTAGAGTCTACAGTTAACGATTCTTATCGTGTATATTCAAACAACGTTTCCAAGCCTTGGGTAGACGGCACTACTGTTCAGATCGACCCTAACATCGAGCAGTGGGTAACCGATTCAAAGGCACTCGTTGATGCAAAGCAGACAAACACCTATGAGCTCTGGTCAGATGACTGGAACAAGGGCTTCTATCCCGAGGGTAAGGTATTCGCATACTTCGGACCCGCATGGCTGATCAACTTCTGTATGGCAGCTGATACTGAGGGATCAGTAGCAAACGCCGGCCGTTGGGGACTTTGCGTAGGACCTCAGTCATTCTACTGGGGCGGCACATGGATCTGCGGCGCTGTAGGAACAGACAACCCTTCACTTGTTAAGGACATCATGCTCACCATGACTACTGACAAGGCAGTCCTCAAGGAGATCGTTGAGAAGGATTCAGACTGTGTCAACAGCCCTTCACTCCTCAAGGAGCTCGCTTCTGATACAACATTCGGCAGCAAGATCCTCGGCGGACAGAATCCTTACCAGCAGCTCGCTGACGGCGCTGAGAAGGTTGACATGAGCAAGATCTCTGACTACGATCAGGGCTGCAACGAGTCCTTCCAGGCAGCTATGAAGGATTACTTCGAGGGCAAGGTAGACTATGACAAGGCTGTTGCAAACTTCCAGACAGCAGTCAAGGAGAAGTATCCTGAGCTTTCATTCTAATCCGGATCTGTAAACAGATACCTGAATAGGATATCAATCGGAGCCCGCCCGCTTATAGCGGACGGGTTCCTTTTATAAATCGATTTCGTCAGAATCCACAATGAAAATCTATTTTTGATACTGCTTTTCGTCAAAATGTGCTATAATGATAGAGGTTTTTTGTGGGCTCTGAGAAGGGTCCAAGAATAATAAACAAACAGAAATGAGGTAATGTGTATGGACGGGGGAAAGAAAAAGAACGGCAATTCCAACGTAGTGAAGTATAACAAGTGGGGTTATATCTTCCTGGCGCCATTCATCATCGTGTACGGTGTGTTTCAGCTGATACCTTTTGTATCGACGATATACTACAGTTTCTTCGAAAACTATCGTTCGGGTCTGAAGCAGATAGGACCGAACTTCATAGGCATGGGCAACTATGCCGAGCTTCTGTCCAATGCAGATATCTGGAAATATACAGAGAATACCTTTGTGATGTGGGTTATCGGTTTCGTGCCCCAGATAGTGGTATCACTTCTTCTGGCGGCCTGGTTCTCGGATCCGTCACTGAGGCTCAAGGGGCAGAGATTCTTCAAGACAGTGATCTATCTGCCGAACCTCATAATGGCAGCGGCATTCTCAATGCTCTTCTTCACATTGTTTGCTGACAGCGGCCCCATCAACTCCATGCTTGTGAGTGCGGGCCTGATAGCGGAGCCCTACAAGTTCATGTCCAACACTTGGAGTGCCAGGACGCTGGTAGGCTTCATGAATTTCCTGATGTGGTTCGGTAATACGACGATCCTCCTGCTTGCCGGAATGATGGGAATAGATACATCACTCTTTGAGGCTGCAGAGGTGGACGGTGCCACCGCAGGACAGATCTTCTGGAAGGTCACGATGCCACTGCTCAGACCTATATTCATATTTGTATTGATCACATCCCTTATCGGCGGACTGCAGATGTTCGATGTGCCTCAGATACTGACTGCAGGCGAGGGTGCTCCGGACAGGACGACGATGACGCTCATCATGTTCCTGAATAAACACCTTTATAACAAGAATTACGGTATGTCGGGTGCGCTTTCAGTCATACTGCTCATCATCACCGGTCTCCTGAGCTTCGCGGTATTCAAGTTTACCACGGATCAGGGGCATAACTGAGACAGCTACAGATCAGAAAAAGGAGACATACAATGGATACTAGACGAGTAAAAAGCGGAGCGAGCGTTACGACAAGACGCATCATCGCATATATAGTTTTGATAGTGGTGACTTTCCTTTGCCTGTTTTGGTTCTATATTCTTTTCATCAATGCCAGCAGGAGCCATTCGGATCTGACAAGGGGATTCACGATACTGCCGGGAGGCTTCCTGCTGAAGAACTGGGACAGCCTGATGCACAGTTCACAGCCTGTGATGCTCGGTATGAGAAATTCACTTATAATTTCGCTGAGTACGGCAGTGCTGTCCACATACTTCTCGACGATGACGGCATATGCCATCCATGCTTATGACTTTAAGATAAAGAACTTCATGTTCACCTTCATACTTGCAGTCATGATGATCCCTACCCAGGTGGTGGCACTCGGTTTCATCAGACTGATGGGCAGGATGAACCTGATGGATACATATATCCCTCTGATCATTCCTTCCATAGCAGCCCCGGCTACTTTCTTCTATATGAAGCAGTACATGGAGTCCAACCTGCCGATGGCACTGCTTGAAGCGGCGCGTATAGACGGCTCGGGAGAGTTCCGTACTTTCAACCACATAGTGCTTCCCCTGATGAAGCCCGCCATAGCGGTACAGGCGATATTCACTTTCGTGGCCAACTGGAATAACTACTTCACACCTGCACTAGTGCTGACCACAGACAAGAAGAAGACACTGCCTATATTGATCGCACAGCTGAGATCCGCAGACTTCCTGAAGTTTGATATGGGACAGGTGTATATGATGATCGCGTTCTCGATCTTCCCTGTCATAGTCGTATACCTCATATTGTCGAAGTACATTGTCGGAGGTGTCTCCGCAGGAGCGGTCAAGGGCTGACAGCTCTGCAGCGATAACAGGATAACAGTAGGGATCCCCGGATCAGGTCCGGGGATCTTTTATGTGTAAAACAGGGCGGCTTTATGGTATCATTTCTTTCATGCAGCGCTTCGATATAATATGCCCCTGTCACTTCGGGCTGGAGGCAGTACTGAAAAGAGAGATACAGGACCTTGGGTATGAGATAGGGCGTACCGAGGACGGAAGAGTCACGTTTCACGGAGATCCGGATGCAGTGGTGAGGGCCAATCTGTGGCTTAGGACTGCTGAACGTGTACTAATAGACTGTGCGGAGTTCGATGCCTTCACGTTTGACGATCTCTTTGAGGGAGTCAAGGCAGTGGAATGGGAGAAGTATATCCCGAAAAACGGCAGGTTCTGGGTGAAGAAGGCTTCCTCCGTGAATTCGAAGCTCTTCTCCCCCAGAGACATACAGGCAATAGTAAAAAAGGCCATGGTGGATCATCTGTCGGGAGTGTACGGTTTGACACGCTTCGAAGAGGACGGAGACGATTATCCTCTCAGGGTGTTTATAAACAAAGACCATGTAACGCTGGGGCTGGATACTTCCGGCGCCTCTCTCCATAAGAGAGGATACAGACCGGAGGCGAACGAGGCACCCATCGCGGAGAATCTGGCGGCGGCCCTTATTGGGCTGACACCCTGGAAGCCTGACAGAGTATTCATAGATCCCTTCTGCGGCTCCGGGACACTTCCCATTGAGGCTGCACTTATTGCCAGAGGTATAGCTCCCGGCCTTTTCAGGGACTTTACCGCAAAGAGATGGACGAACTTCATTGACAAGACGCTCTGGTCTGATAATATAGACGAGGCCAAAGATGAAGTAAGAGACGGGGCGGCAGCGGAGATCCTGGGATATGATATAGATCCGGAGGCTGTAAGGGTGGCGCAGGCCAGTGCGAAAAGAGCCGGAGTGGACGATATGGTACGCTTCGGGGTGAGGCCGGTGTCTGAACTGGATCACAGCGGAAGGTACGGCTTCGTGGTGACGAACCCGCCGTATGGCGAGAGGATAGGCGAGGCAGAGGCTCTGCCGGGGATATATGCAGACCTGGGAGAAGCCATGAAAAGACTGGACACATGGTCGTTCTTTCTCATCACATCGTATGAAGAGGCGGAGAGAAGGATAGGGCGAAAGGCCGTAAAGAACCGCAAGATATACAACGGAATGCTCAAGACGAGATATCTGAGCTATCCCGGACCCAAACCGGCCGGAAGAAAGGAACACATTTGAGATCACATCTTTCTTTGTTCACAGTACTCATAGCGACAGCGGTATTCATGCCGCTGATGGTATTCATGACTGCCAACAGCTCGGTATTCGCGGGAAATATGGTACGCGTGGAAGGGCGGAACCCGGACGGAGAGATCACGGATGCGGATGAGAGAAGCGCGCCTCTTGAGACCGGAGGAGATACGGTGATCGTAGAGGGTATAGACGATCCCGCATCTGCCAGTCTTTGCATCCCACTGTCTGACGACACCGATGTGAACCAGATCAGATTTGCCGAGGATCCGCTGAACGGCAGGATAGATATAGATATACCTACCGGGACCAAGAATTTCTACTATAAGAATGAACTGACCGGTACCAGGGAAGGGATAAACGGACTCGTATATGATTACAAGAATGATACTGCAAGGTTCATATTGTCCACGGACAAGTATTACATCTCATCCCTCCACCTGGCGGGGGACGAGCTCTATCTGATGCTCAGGACTCCCCGGGAGGTATACGGTCATGTCTGTATCATAGATCCGGCACACGGCGGAGAAGATATCGGTAGCATGGCATACGGAGTGAGCGAGAAGGATGCCGTGCTGGGGGTGGCGAATGCGGTGACAGAGTATGCAGGGTCAATGGAAGACGGTGGCTTCTACGCAGTGAGGAGCACTGACGAAGAGGTCACGGATGCATACAGGGAGAAGCTGGTAAAGATGCTGGAGCCGGATATCTATCTCACCCTGGAGATGAGTGCGGATAAGGATACCCGCACCACAAACGGAGTAAGTGCAGCCGCAAAGGACCCCGGAGCCAAAGGGCTGGCAGATAAGCTGGCGGGAGCTCTGGCAGCGGCGAGCGGGCAGGAAAATCTGGGAGCCGTGCTCGACAGCAGCATAGGCGGATATGGGGATGCGGCAAATATAGTACTGTATCTCGGATATATCACGAATAAGAAGGAAGCATTGCAGGTGAGCGACGGGGCATATGACGTTCAGGCCGGGAGAGTGATATATGAGACCCTCTCGGGGGCGGAGACCGGGAAAGAGGAGAAATGAGCGGGAAAAGGATAATCTTTGCTACCGGTAACAAAAATAAGCTGAGAGAGATAATCGGGATCATGGAAGGCACGGGATACGATATCGTCACCGCGGCCGACGCCGGATATATGACGGATCCGGAAGAGAACGGGGAGTCTTTCGAGGAGAATGCACTGATCAAAGCGAGAGCGGTATTCGCTCTGTCAGACGGAAAATCGGTGGTGATGGCCGATGATTCCGGACTGTGCATAGATGCTCTGGACGGAGAGCCGGGCATACACTCGGCCAGATTCATGGGGCATGACACCTCGTATGATATCAAGAACGCAGAGCTCCTGAAGAGACTGGAGGGAACAGCAGATAAGGACAGAACGGCGAGATTCGTATGTGCAGTGGCGGCCATACTCCCTTCGGGAAAGGAAGTGACTGTAAGGGAGACCATGGAGGGGCGTATTGCCCATGATATCGCAGGGGCCAACGGCTTTGGATACGATCCGATATTCTTCCTGCCGGAGTTCGGCAGGACATCAGCTGAGATATCGCCGGAGTCCAAGAATCTGATATCCCACAGGGGAAAGGCGCTCAGACATATGAGAGCTGTACTGGAAGAAGAATGAAAGTACTGATAGTGAGTGACACTCACGGGAGACATGAAAACCTGATCCGGGTACTGCGCAGGGAGGAGCCGGTGGACATGCTCATCCATTGCGGAGATACAGAGGGAGAAGAGGACTGGATCAGAGCCAGGACACAGTGCCTGTCGGTCCCCATCGTAAGAGGGAACAATGATTTTTTCAGCAGGCTGCCATCTGAACTGGAGCTGGACATAGCAGGACATCATGTGTTCATCACCCATGGCCACGGATACGGTATCTCCATGGGTACGGAGCGGCTCGAAGAGGAGGCACGTTACAGGAAAGCGGAGATCGTGATGTTCGGGCACACTCACAGGCCGTATCTTAGGGAAGCCGACGGGTTGTGGATGGTCAATCCCGGCTCGCTGTCTTATCCCAGACAGGAGGGACACCGGCCGACGTACATGCTGATGGAAATAGAGGAGGGTGCCGCGCCGAGCTTTAAGATCTGTGATATAATGTAAATCCTAACGAGGTGTGGCCCAGTTTGCAAAATGAGCCCTTTGGCTCATTTTGAGCGCCGTTTAGATGCGCCATGCGCATCTGGCGCCGGGGCTTAGATCGACGAAAATAAATTAAATATAACGAGGTGTGGCCCAGTTTGGTTAAGGCGCGTGGTTTGGGACCACGAGACCGCAGGTTCGAATCCTGTCACCTCGACTAAAGATGCAGTGGGTATATTTTCGAAGGGGATGACATGCCAACAACCAAAATGATCATAGAAGGCGTCGGCTATCTGGGTTCTTTCCTTGTGGTCATATCCATGCTCATGACCTCGGTGAAGAGGCTAAGGATAGTGAACACTGTCGGCAGCGTCATATTTACCACATATGCCCTGATAATACGCTCTTATCCTACTGCTTTCATGAATCTCTGTCTGATATGCATCAATCTGTACCAGCTGTACAAGCTCGGCAAAAAAAGCGAGAGCTACAGCCTGATCAAAACGGTCACGGGCAAGGGATCCGTCCTCTTCCTTACAGATTACTATAAAGATGATATATGCAGATTCTTCCCTGATTTCACGACAGATAAGATAAAAGACTGCGATGCAGCTTTTCTGATCCTGTACGGAACATCACCGGCAGGCATGCTCCTCGGAAAAAATGCAGGAGAAGACACTATTGACGTGGCGGTGGATTATGCCATGCCTGAGTACAGAGACTGTTCTGTAGGCAGATTCCTCTATTCCGGGCTTTTGGAACACGGAGTGAAGCGGCTGCGGTACAACGGAGCACTGTCCTCCCAGTATGAGGGCTATATGCTGAGGATGGGGTTTGTCAGGAACGGTGAAGGGTTTGTCAAAGAGCTGTAGCTCTTTTGGAAGCGGCTCCTTTTTTGTGGTAAAATCAAGCAATGAGCAGTAAACGATTCAATAGAGTGCTGGCGGTGATAGTGCTGCTTGCCGCATGTGCGCCGCTGTTTACGATCAACTGCATAGGCGGAGACGATATCATTTACCATCTCCTGAGGATAGAAGCACTCAAAGAGGGGATCCTCGCGGGGAGACCCTTCCTGCGCATCAATATGCTCTTCTTCGGAGGGGCCGGATACGCTTCCTCCATGTTCTATCCCGATCTGCTCCTTTACTTCCCGGCACTGCTGCGCGCCATAGGCACCCAGATCAACCTTTCATTCCATCTTTTTGTGGCACTGTGCATAATACTGGGCTTCACATCCTCATATTACTGTGCGAAGTATGTGAGCGGCAGCGACTATGCGGCGCTCGCAACAGCTGTCATATTTACCCTCTATCAATACCATATAGATGACATATATACCCGGAGCGCCGTAGGCGAATACACAGCGGTGATCTTCGTTCCTTTCGTCATAGCGGGACTCTACGATCTGCTGTACGCGAAATATGAGCGCCCCTGGTTGCTGTTCGCCGGCATGACGGGTGTACTGCTCTGCCATACTATCACTGCCGTCATCTGCGTGGTGCTGTGTCTGGCGTTTTTTCTTACGGGGGCCGGGCGGCTGATAAAGGACAGGACGCTGATGCTTAAGCTTATACTTACTGCATTGGCTGTACTTGCGGTGACGGCATTCTACTGGATCCCGGTGCTGGAGATCATGCTTCAGGGAGTACTCAGCACAGATCACTTCTTTGATATGGAATATGAGAGCGTAAAGCTGTGGGAGATGCTCTTTAACAAGACCTGCCGGATGGGAGCGGCCATATTCCTGCTTCTCCTCATACGTCCCGCATTGAAAAAGAAGGACAGATTTGCAGATACCTGTGCTCTGAGCGGAATAGTGCTGGCGGCAGTCTCCACCAGTCTCCTGCCCTGGGGAAGGCTGCAGGACCTGCTCGGCTTCATGCAGTTCCCCTGGAGAGTATATGTAGTCACAGGCCCCCTGCTCGCCTTTGCGGAAGGGTGCTATATCCGCGACCTTGCAGCTGAGATATCGGGGACTGATGAGGAGCGCAAAGAGACTGTCATGAGGCTGATCGTGATAGTTACGACTGCGATCATGCTGCTGTCGCTCACCTGCAATCTCCAAAGAAATGAAAAGAAATATTACTCATACTCCGATGATTATTTCAAATACAAGCCCTACACCGCTGAAGTGATAGGCGGCGAATGGCTCCCGGTGGCGGCCGCCGACAGAGAAGCGCTGACAGCCGGCTCCGATATCGCGAGGGCAGAGGACGGAAGCGAATATAATGTGGCGAGGAACAAAAACGAACTGTCAGTTTCGGGGATATCGTCCGGGGCAGGATATGTGGATGTGCCCTTCGTATATTACAAGGGATATGCAGCAGAAGACAGCAGCGGGAAACGGCTCGCCGTATCCGGAGAGGGCGATAACGGCCTCACAAGAGTCTATACCCAAGGGGCAGAGAGCATCAGGGTATGGTATGCTGGAACTGCGGCTCAGCACGCAGGCGATGCGGTGTCCGTCCTGTCCGTGATGCTTATAGCAGGTTGGACTCTTATACGCAGGAGGAAGGATATACCCCCGGATAAAAATGGATGAAATCGACCTGCCTATGTGGTATCATATTAAGGCATCGTCATGGGGGGAATGGATATGGCGAAACAGACCATAGAATCAAGAGATATAATACATGCATCAAATGAACGTGTGAAGGAGCTCGATATAGTCATAAAGGGCTCTTTTGTCGCTACCTCGGGAGAAGTGTCCATAGACATGCCCTATGGCTCCATGATAGGCCTCTTCGAGACACCGGGAGAGATATACCGGTTTGATTACGAGGCAAAGGAAGAATCCATGACAGTGTCCTATCCCTACAAGACTGAGGACAGTATCTATGCCATCATCAAGGCAAATCCGCAGATCACCCCATATATAGCCAATGCCGTGATAAAGAGTGTGCAGGACATATTCGAAAGGACCGTGCAGCTGCTGCAGGCATGCAAGGAAATGGAAGACATCCTGGGTACGGAGGAAAAGACCAGCCATAACCTGTATATGTGGAAATACAAATATTTCATGGCTCTGGAGAATATGCTTCCGTCCAAGGACATCGCACTGTGTACGGGGATAATACTCAGTGCATATGAGTACATACAGCATCTTTCGCCGATCCTCTCCGAGCTGATCGAGAAGAAGAGCGAATATACGCTGCAGATGGAGATGAGAAAGGATGAGGCAGAGGCCTCAGGTGAGGACGGCCAGGATACGGTGCCCACTGATGAGGATGGCTATATCGACGACGAAGAGGATATGCCCGAGGCATTGAAGGGCCTTATGGGAGAGTCCGATGAGGAGAGTGGATCGGATGACGAGACACCGGACGAAGAGGGCCCCGACGAAGAGACAAAGGACGCTCTGGACAAGATACTGCTGTATGCCGGAGTGAGCGATGACAAGGCGGAGAAGTTCAGGACTCTCGTGGCAGAGTATTCTGCAATGAAGGACAAGACGGATACATCGGACAAGGCCAGACTGCTGCGCAGGCAGATGACCGAGACGTACTATGATGTCTATGAAGCTGCCTTCATGCGAAGCATCGGGGATATCAATGTATCGACGCTCATGAAGATGTTCTTCTACTTCGGATTCGTGAGCGAGGAACTGGCAGGTGAGAAGAATACCAGGATACTGAAGAGGCTCGCGGCAAACTACAGGCCGGACCCTGAGGGCAATGTCCTGACGGCATATGAGTGGCTTATGCTCATCTATAACGGCAAGGTGGAGCCCTCCAAGAATGAGTTTGACATGGAGTACCCCAGATATCTGAAGCAGCAGTACGATGACGGCGAGATCAAGCAGGCCGAGATGAAGCGTCTCATGGACGATCAGGGGGCAAAGGTTTCTTTCGAGCTCAGGAACTTCGTGAAGAACGGATCGCGCATGACCTTCGGAAGGATCTCTTCTTTCGTTCCGGTGTTCAGTGAGGAGAGCACCATGCGCTCACCGGATGAGAGCATGTCGACATGGAAGGATATACATGAAGCGCTGGATATGGTGCGGCGTATAGATTTCAGCTGCTTCACCAGACAGATCGTCTTCTCCAACCCTGCCATAGGCGTGAACAGAGAGTTCATAGATACTGAGGTACTGCCCTATATCATACTGATGCCGAACGGAGGATCGAGAGCCGCTCTGTGGCAGGAGATCTCCGGAGCTCACCGAGACACTCCCGGACGTATGATGATGCCCATGTTCCCCGAAAAGGAGATCAGCACCTATATCATCAGACTTGCGGGAGAGTTCAGATGGGAGATGTGCCGGCGTGAGCAGGGAGTCCACTGGAATGATGTGACCGTCCCTTCACTGACATCGATGTTCTCGGATTACCTTCAGTTCTACAGAAAGAACCACGACCTTTCCCCCGACCTCAGGGAGAAGATCAAGGCACAGCTGCAGGCTGCGAGAAACTCGGCAAAGGCGGTATTCGTGTCTGACTACATCAACTATCTCGCGTTTGAGAGCTCGGGCTCTCTCAGGATAAACAGAGTATCACGTGAGATCATCTTCAGGTTCTGTCCCTTCTGCTCGGAGATCAGACAGAAGCTCTCTGTATCCAGCCCTGCTTATCAGAAGCTGATAGAGAGATACAACATCAAGCTCGCCCAGAAGAAGCATCTGATGGAGATCGTATGCTCGAAGATCGACAAGGCCGGAGCGGCTATTCCGGCAGAGATACGAAGCCAGAAGGAGTTTCTGGACAAGTAACGCGGAAGACCGGAATGAACTGTCCGGCGGAAAGGAGTGTCTATATGGGTGAGATAACATATGAAGGCGAAAACTATACAGAGCTTTTGACCGTGAAATATGCCGAGGATATCCTGAAGCTCTCAAAGTACATCAAGTATTTTGAAAACAAGAAGGGAAAAGACGTCGCGAACGAATATGAGGGGGAGCAGGGCAAGAGCAGCCTGAACTTCCCGGTCTACGACTCCACTCTCCTGGCTTTTACCAGGGCGGCGGGAGAAACGTCACTCATGGATCCGAACTACATTTATAAATACAGGCAGTACCATATAACCACAGAGAAGTCCGAAAAGGATGCAATAAAGGATGCGAAGCTTCGAGATGTGGACCTGCTGAGAGCTATACTCTCCAGATATGTTCTGGAGGGACGCTACAAGTCGGTCCGCTGGATAGAAGGGACGGAGAGAGGAGTCTTCCATGATATCCTGGTGAAGCTTCTGGATATGTATAATTTCGTAAAGGTGGAGAGATCCTCAAATCTAATCACAGGAGAATAAAAATGGTCAGAAGAGTGTATGTGGAAAAGAAGCCGGAGTATGCGGTAAAGGCAAGGGAGATATACGAAGAGATACAGAACTTCGTGGGTATACGTACCATGACGGGACTCCGTTATCTCATCAGGTATGACATAGAGAATATAAAGGATGAGATATATAAGAAAGCCTGCACCTCGGTGTTCTCCGAGCCGCCTGTAGATGAGCTCTACGAGGAGGACTTTCCTAAGGACAAAACGGATACGGTGCTCTGCGTGGAGGCGCTCCCGGGACAGTTCGACCAGAGAGCCGATTCGGCGGAGCAGTGCGTCAGATTCCTGAACGACAAGTCGGAGTGCGTGATCAAGACAGCGGAGGTGTACTGCATCAGCGGCAAGATAAGCGCTTCCGACAGAAAGAAGATCGAGAGCTACGTGATAAACCCGGTGGACTCCAGGGAGGTGTCGCTGAAGAAGCCCGCGACCCTTATCACAAAATATGACGAGCCGGAGGATATAAAGTATTTCGACGGCTTTTGCGACATGAAGGAAGGAGAGCTCAACAAGCTGTACGGATCTCTGGGGCTCGCCATGACCTTCAAGGATTTTCTGCATATCCAGAAATACTTCAAGAAAGAGGAAAAGAGAGATCCTTCCGTCACTGAGATCAGGGTACTGGATACATACTGGTCCGATCACTGCAGACACACCACCTTCTCGACGGAGCTGAAGAACATAACCTTTGAAGACGGCTATTACAGAAAGCCCATCGAGGATGCGTTCAAAAAATACCTCAAGGTGAGGAACGAATACTACGGAAGCAGGCAGGCGGAAAAGGGCGGAGACAAATATATAGATCTCATGGACCTCGGTACACTGGCTGCAAAGGAGCTCAGGAAGAAGGGGAAGCTCAAGGACGAGGAGGTAAGCAACGAGATCAATGCCTGCTCCATAGTGGTACCTGTGAAGCTGAAGGATAAGAGCGGAAAAACGAGGACAGAGGAGTGGCTCGTGATGTTCAAGAACGAGACCCACAACCACCCAACGGAGATAGAGCCTTTCGGAGGAGCGGCAACCTGTCTCGGAGGGGCCATCAGAGATCCTCTATCAGGCAGATCCTATGTATATCAGGCAATGCGTGTCACGGGAGCCGCCGACCCCACTGTGCCGGTAGGCAAGACCTTGAAGGGCAAACTCCCTCAGAAGAAGCTGGTGAGAGGAGCGGCAAAGGGCTACTCTTCCTATGGCAACCAGATAGGACTCGCCACAGGCTATGTGCGGGAGATATACCATCCCGACTACGTGGCGAAGAGGATGGAGATAGGCGCGGTCATAGCCGCAGCTCCGAGGAAGAACGTAAAGAGAGAGGATGCGGCTCCGGGCGATATAGTCATACTGCTCGGCGGACGTACCGGAAGAGACGGCATAGGAGGTGCCACGGGATCATCCAAAGTGCATACGACAGCCTCCATAGAGACCTGCGGAGCAGAGGTGCAGAAGGGTAATGCACCCACAGAGAGGAAGCTCCAGAGGCTTTTCCGCAGGGCTGAAGTCTCCCGTCTGATAAAGGTCTGTAATGATTTCGGGGCCGGCGGAGTATCCGTGGCGATAGGTGAGCTGGCGCCGGGACTGGATATAGAGCTGGACAAGGTACCGAAGAAGTACGCCGGGCTGGACGGTACGGAGCTCGCCATATCCGAATCCCAGGAGAGGATGGCGGTGGTCATCTCCGCATCGGACGAAGCGGAGTTCATGAAGTATGCAGAGGAAGAGAATCTGGAGGCTACCAGAGTGGCAGTGGTGACCAAAGAGCCCAGACTCACGATGCACTGGAGAGGCAGGACCATAGTGGACCTCAAGAGAGCCTTCCTCGACACCAACGGAGCACATCAGGAGACTGATGTCCGTGTGGTCATGCCGGATGAAAAGAATGCATATTTCAGGGAGCTGATCTCTGTAAAGGATGTAAAGAAGAAGTGGCTGGAGACCGTGGCGGATCTCAACGAGTGCTCTCAGAAGGGCCTCGTGGAGATGTTCGACTCCTCGATAGGAGCAGCGACGGTGCTCATGCCCTATGGAGGAAAGTATCAGGCTACTCCCATTCAGACAATGGCAGCCCTGCTTCCGACCGAGGGTGCATCTACGGGATGTGCGACCATGATGAGCTACGGCTTCGATCCGTATATATCCAGCTGGAGCCCTTATCACGGAGCTGCCTATGCAGTCACGGACTCCATAGCAAAGATCGTGGCTTCCGGCGGAGATATGAAGAAGATACACTTCACCTTCCAGGAATACTTCAAGCGTATGACTGAGGATGCATCCCGCTGGAGCGCTCCCTTTACGGCACTCCTCGGAGCCTTCGATGCCCAGATGAACTATGGTCTGGCTTCCATAGGCGGCAAGGACTCCATGTCGGGGACCTTCGAGGATATCGATGTGCCGCCGACGCTGGTATCCTTCGCAGTGGACGTGGCAGATGCGAAGAACATAATCTCACCCGAGCTGAAGGCGTCGGGCAACAAGATAGTGAAATTCACCATACCTGTGGATGAATATGACCTTCCGGTATACAGTGAGGTGAAAAAGCTCTATGAGGGCATCACCAAAGCCATAGCCGGAGGAGCGGTGATATCCGCATATGCGCTGGATGAGAAGGGCATAGCGCCCGCCATATCCAGGATGGCATTCGGCAACAGGATAGGAGTCGCACTGGAGGACTCACTGCTTCCCGAAGAGCTGTTCCTTTCGGAGACCGGAAACATCATCGCCGAGGCAGATCCGAAGAAGCTGAAGGAGATCAAGGTACCTTACCGCGTGATAGGACAAACAGTAAAGAGCCCGGAGGTCTCATATAGAAAGGAAAAGATAAAGCTTGCCGATATACAGGCAGCATACGACAGGACGCTGGAGCAGGTATTCCCCACGAAGACATCCGATAAGGATACCAGACTTCCCGATGTGCTCTGCGATGCATCGAGTGTGCATATCTGCAGACACAAGGTAGCAAGACCCAGGGTCTTCATCCCGGTGATGCCGGGCACCAACTGCGAGTACGACAGCGCCCGGGCCTTTGAGGCGGCAGGGGCCGATGTGGAGATCGGAGTGTTCAGAAACCTCTCTTCAGGCATGATACAAAGCTCTGTGGAGGAGTTTGTAAAGTATATAAAGGATGCTCAGATAGTGATGTTCCCCGGAGGCTTCTCGGCAGGAGATGAGCCTGACGGGTCGGCAAAGTTCTTTGCCACCACCTTCAGGAACGCGGCGATAAGAGAGGCGATGCAGGAGCTCATGGATAAGAGGGACGGACTCGTACTGGGCATCTGCAACGGGTTCCAGTCTGTGATAAAGCTGGGACTTGTACCCCAAGGAAAGATAACCGATGCTCAGGAGCCGGATGCACCGACTCTCACCTACAACATCATCAACAGGCATGTCTCCAAGATGGTATACACCAAGGTGGTGAGCAACAAATCGCCTTGGCTTACGGGAGCGGAGCTCGGCGGAGTGTACGTGAACCCCGCTTCTCACGGAGAGGGAAGATTCGTGGCACCGAAGGAGTGGCTGGAGAGACTCGCACTGAACGGACAGATCGCCACGAAATATTGTGACGCGGACGGTAATATCACCATGGACGAATACTGGAATGTGAACGGATCCTACGAGGCGATCGAGGGAATCCTTTCCGCAGACGGAAGGGTCTTCGGCAAGATGTGCCACATAGAGAGAAAGGGCGATCATGTCGCTTCCAATATCACAGGTGAACAGGACATGAAGGTCTTTGAATCGGGAGTGAAGTACTTCGGATAAGAGGGATTATCAGAAAGAGCTGGATGCGATCATAGCGTCGGACACAGAGAGGGGCATAAGACCCTCTCTGCTTTTGCATGCCTGCTGTGCGCCGTGCTCGTCATACGTGCTGGAGTATCTTGCGTCATATTTCGACATCACGCTCTTCTTCTACAATCCGAACATGGACAGCACTGAGGAATACATTCACAGGAGCAAGGAGCTTCAGAGGCTCGTGAGGGAGGCAAATTTTCCCGCAGATGTTATAATATGTGAGTATGACCCCGAAAGCTTTGAGGAGGTGGCGTCGGGGCTCGAGGATGTACCCGAAGGCGGGGCGCGGTGCAGGAAGTGCTATGAGCTTCGTATGAGGAAAGCCGCAGATTATGCGTCCGGGCATGGATTCGAGTATTTCACAACGACTCTTTCCATATCCCCGTACAAGAATGCGGGATGGATAAATGAGATAGGAGAGAGGCTGGCTGGGGAGTGTGGACTGAAGCATCTCCCGTCGGACTTCAAGAAAAGGAACGGATACAAAAGATCCATAGAACTGTCCCGGGAGTACGGACTGTACAGGCAGGATTACTGCGGATGCAGATACAGCAGAAAAGAAGCGGAAGATAAAAGGCAGAAAGAAGAGAGGATACAGAAATGAGACATTTGCTGGATATACTGAGTGATGAGCTGAAGAGAGCATTCCGCGAGTGCGGATATGATGATGCGAAGGTAAGCGTGACGGTGTCCAACCGTCCGGATCTTTGCGAATATCAGTGCAACGGAGCGATGGCTCTTGCAAAGGAGGCACACAAGGCACCCTTTGTCATCGCGGAAGAAGTGGCATCGAAGCTTACGGGATCAGAGTACTTCAGCAAGACCGAATGCGTGAAGCCGGGCTTTATCAACCTGAACATCAGCGACGGATATCTTGCCTCCTATATTGCGGAGCAGGCAGAGGCCGAAAAATACGGCCTGGAGCCCGGAAAGAGCGAGAGCGTGGTGGTGGACTACGGCGGACCCAATGTGGCCAAGCCGCTGCATATAGGGCACTTGAGAGCGGCCATCATCGGAGAGGCCGTCAAGAGGCTGTCGAAGTATACGGGGAATAAAACTCTCGGTGACATACATATGGGAGACTGGGGGCTGCAGATAGGCCTTATAATCGCAGAGATGCAGGAGAGGGGCATGGACAGGATGCCGACTCTGGAGGAGCTCTCCGAGATATACCCCGCGGCATCCGCCAGATCCAAGGAGGATGAGGCCTACAAAGAGAAGGCCATGGACATCACATACAAACTCCAGCACGGTGATGAGGAGTATCTCAGGATATGGCGCCACATAATGGACATCTCTGTCGCTGACCTGAAAGCCAACTATGACAAGCTGAATGTGTCTTTCGAAATCTGGAAGGGTGAGTCGGATGCGGATCCTTACATCGCTCCCATGGTAGAGCGCATGAAGAAGGAAGGATATGCCTACAGCTCTCAGGGTGCACTCGTGGTGGATGTGAGCGAAGAGAGCGACGCCAAGGAGATACCGCCCTGCATGATACTCAAGTCTGACGGCGCGGCACTTTACACCACGACTGACCTTGCCACTCTGGTACAGAGGGAGGAGGACTATAAGCCCGACTCGGTCATATATGTGGTGGACAAAAGACAGGATATGCACTTCCTGCAGGTGTTCAGGGCAGCGAAAAAATGCGGCATAGTCCCGGAGGAGACCAGACTGGAATTCCTTGGCTTCGGTACGATGAACGGCAAGGACGGCAAGCCCTTCAAGACCAGATCCGGCGGAGTGATGAAGCTGCAGGAGCTGATAGATGATGTGTATCAGAGGTGCTACGAGCGCATGAAGGAAAACGGGGCTGAAATGACTGAAGAAGAGCTCACCGACACCGCAGCGAAGATCGGCCTGGCCGCTATAAAGTACGGAGATCTCTCCAACGAGGCAAGAAAGGATTATATCTTTGACATAGACAAGTTCACGTCATTTGAAGGAAATACAGGACCTTATGTGCTCTACACCATAGTGAGGATCAAGTCCATCCTGAGAAAGTACAAGGAGTCGGGAGGACGTCAGGAAGGGCTCAGGATCCTGGCACCTGCCAACGCCGCCGAAAAGGCAATGATGATGAGCCTTACCGGATTTGCACCCATGATAGAGGGGGCATGGAGGGATCTCGCACCTCACAGGATATGTGCCTATATCTATCAGGTGGCGAATGATTTCAACAAATTCTATCATGAGACAAAGATCATAACCGAAGAAGACAGGCAGAAGCAGGAGAGCTGGATCGCACTGCTCACGCTGACAAAGGGGATACTGGAAAGCTGCATAGATATCCTCGGATTTGAGGCTCCGGAAAAGATGTGATCCATGAAAAAAAAGAGCAGCAGGCTTAACCTCATAAGTATCATAATGGCAGCGGTATCGCTGCTGGCCGTGGTCCTGCGCTCTTTTTACGTGTATTACACCCCCTCATGGATGCGGCAGCACGATGTCATAGGATTCGGAGCGGGTGACGGGCAGGCGGCCTTCATCGAGTACTTCCACCAGGGGCATCTGCTGATCGACTTTGATCCCAGAGAGAAGTGGGGATTCTTCCAGCCGCCTCTTCATCACATGCTCTCGGCACTGTGGATACGTCTGCAGGAGGTTCTTGGCTTCGCCTATGAAGCGGCCTGCGAGAATGTGCAGATCCTCACACTGATCTACAGTTTTATCACTCTGTATTTTTCTTATCTGATATTCAGACATTTCAGACTGGAGAAGACGGCCATGGTCATAGCGTTCGCGATAAGCGCTGTTCATCCCGGATTCATACTTATGGCAGGCTCGATAAACAACGATATGCTTGCTGTCATGTTCAGCGTGATGACGATCTACTATGCGCTGAAGTGGAATGTGGACCCGAGATGGTCGTATACCATAGCTCTTGCGCTCACAATCGGGCTGGGTATGATGGCGAAGCTTTCTGCGGCACTTGTGGCTCCCGCAGTCGCACTGATCTTTGTGGTGAAATGGATACATGCAGGTACTGACGGTTTCGTGGATCATATGAAGAAATTTGTCGTTTTTTCCGTGATATGTGCGCCGCTGGGGCTGTGGTCTCCGCTTCGCAATATGATACGCTTCGGCGTGCCTGTCGGGTTCACTCCGGAGGTGGGAGAGCCGGTGAGTGCTCCGCTGTGGCAGCGGATCTTTGATATACGTACCGCCAAGCCCTTCGTCTGTCTGGAAAAATACGGAGATCCGTATAATGAGTTCAATATATTCCTGGGGATGATCAAGACGTCACTCTTCGGAGACCAGGACTTTGCCATCGCGATGGAGGAAGCAGGTCACGGCGGACTGGGAGCGGGGATGATGACGGCATTCGGCTGGATACTCTTCATCTCGGCATCGCTTCTTGCGATACTCTGTTTCGTGGCGACAGTACGGGTACTGTGCTCCGGCAGGTTCATGGCAAAACGCTCCGAGAGGGCTTTCATGGCTGCGATATACGGGATATCCGTTGCGGTATATATACGGTTCATGCTCGTGTCCGGAAGCTACAGCTCCATGGACTTCAGGTATGTGCTGTATCTGATACCCGTGGAGGCTCTCATGGCGGGGATATGGATGAAGGGGCGAAACGACAGACTCATCCCGGCTATGGGGATACTTACATTGGCATTTACCGTGTCTGTTACGGCAGTATATCTGATGCTGAGCATGGCGGGGTGATACGAGCGGAGAGAGAAGATGAAGGCAGAGTTCACAGCTTTTATAAAGAAATGGAAGAATGTATTTGCGGCGGACATAGTGGCCGGCTGCATAGTCTATTCGCTGCTTATGGTCAATCAGCTGGTGAATCAGCTGGATGGCATGTGGCACGGCTCGATCTCCTATGCGGGAGCACATGAGGTGGGCATAGGCAGATGGCTGTGGCCGCTGCTGGATAAGGGAAGAGGATACCTGAGCCCGGATCCGGTCACTTCGATCATCTCTGTGGCTGTCTTCGCAGCGGCATTTATCCTTGTGATGGATGCAGCCGGTATCGGTAACAGAGCGGCGGCGTATCTCGGGTCCTTTCTTTTTATCGTAAATACGGGGATACTTGCTTCACTATCGTACAGATATATGTCTCCCACCTTTGCTTTTTCCTGCTTTTTTGCGGCGGCGGCGGGATATCTGCTGGTGCAGGTAAAGGTGAATGGAGTCCTGAGAAACATTGCGTGTGCCGCTGCGGGCGCTGTCCTTATCGCCTGTATGATGGGACTGTATCAGGCGGAACTGGGATGTCTGTGCCTTCTGATCCTCGTGTATTGTCTGCGAAAGCTGATCAGTGGAGACGGATCTCTGCCCGATCTGGTGAGGAAGCTGGTAAGAGCACTGATATCACTCATATTCGGTGCTCTGCTGTACTTTGCCATGGTGAATGTCCAGCTGCAGGTCTACGATACCTCCATGAGCAGATACGGCGGAGCCGAGAACTACGGGGTGGCCGAGACCATATCGCATTTCTTTGAACGGATCCCTGCTACGTACAGATACTTCGCCTATTACTACGCAAACGACAGGATCAAAACGACCTATTTCCCGAAGGAGGTATATGTACTCGTATACGGCATCATACTGCTGGGGTTCATACCTGTGATATACAGGACGATCAAACGCAGCATAGCCGGAGGAGTGCTGGCGGCGGTCTGTCTTTTGCTGATACCGGCAGCATGCAATTCGATCTTTTTTATCGCCTTCGAAGCCGAGCCTCAGATACAGATGATCATCCCGGTCAGCATGTGCATCCCGCTGCTCCTTGGAATGTGCCTGGAGAATACGGCGGACATCGGATGGCAGAGATACGGGCGTGCCGCGATCCCGTTCGTGATGGGGATCGTCCTTTACGGCAGCTATATCATGACGATATATGACCAGCAGTCCATGTATATGGGGATGAACAGCATGAAGGAGCTGGGGAGCGAGATCGTCACGGAGCTCATAAGGGACGACCTGTATCATCCCTATTACAGCTACGTCTTCGTGGGGAGGCCGGCAGACAGTCCGGTGTATGCAAAGAATGATGCCGTCATAGCCCGCGCCAACAGGAACGCAGCCATGGGGACCTGGAACGCGGATGACGAGAAGTGGGCGACTCAGTCCTGGCAGAGCTTCTGGGAGCATCAGATGGGGATAGCGCTCAAGGTGGCAGGCGAGGATGCACTTAATGCGGCGCTCTCGGATCCCTACGTTCAGAGTATGCCTGTATTCCCGGAACGCGGATCTTGTGCACTGGTGAATGATGTGGTAGTGGTGAAGCTGGCACCGGTGGAATAGATCATGAAAAAGAGCGGCCTTATCATCATAGCGGCGCTGTCTGTCGTTGCTTCAGTACTTCTGATACTGACGCTGATACAGCAACGGAAGATAGCGGATCTGCAGCAGAAGGTAGAGCAGCTTAGCGAGCCGCCGGTCGGAGTATACCGCAAGCTTGCCAGGGGACAGGAGGTCTCCATCCTTATAGTGGGCGACTCCATCGGGGCGAGTGCGGGAGCGAGCCCGGGGCATTCGTGGGAGAGACTCCTGACCGACTGGATATATGAAGAATATGCTGTCAGAGCCAATGTGACTAATGTCTCTCTGGGAGGCACCGGGAGCTATGCAGGCTATGTGCAGGTGATGAACCTGGATGACGGGGTCGATTATGATCTTGCGATCGTCTGTTACGGCCACAATGACAGCCCCGAATATCTGTCCGAGAGCTATGAGGCGATAATAAGAGCTTTGCGTGCAAAGTATATTTACTGTGATCTCATCTGTGTGCTTCAGAGTTCCCAGAGGACCTATACGGACATAATCAATAAGATACGGGAGCTGTCCGACCACTATGGGATCCCTCAGGCTGATACCATAGCTGCCTTTGAGAACAGTGGACATGCATATGAGGAGCTCAGCACAGACGGGATCCATCCCAATGACCTGGGCTACAGTCTGTATTTTGAGGAGATCAGCAGGCTTATCAGTGAAGGTACAGACGCCTTCAGGGAATATATCAGAGAAGATATCGCTCCGCTGAACCCGGATATGGACGAATATGAGAGGTACTATTATGTGCCCTATGATCAGGCTGTGAGATCGGCTGACGGGCTCTCGTCTCAGATCACATTCTATGCGCCGCTTTCCGGGAAGCCGGGACTGGACTACGACAGATCCGGAGAGGGAGAGGTGAAGATCTACATCGATGATGTGCCTCTTTGCGATGAGGAGCTTGGATGGGATGATTTCGGGACTGCGCATTTTATCAGCACTCTCGGTCATGAACCGGTGAGCATAGAGCATTCTGTAAGGCTGGAGTTTACGAATGCCGAGTCCTCATCGAAGATACACGGACTGGTGTTTACCGATGTGAAATGATCCGGACGGAAGGGTCAGGTGTTGCTGCTGATATTCTTGGGATCTGCGACGATATATGAAGGCTCGAAGACAATGTTCTCCTTCATCTGATAGTAGCCGTCGAATATCCTGTTGACGACGATCCTTATGCCGTTGCCGGTCACTCCGAGCAGCATGACCAGGAACTGGCGATTGCTGTATCTGGTGAGTACATCCACTTCTCTTATCATCTTCCGGATCGCCTGTTCCATACAGTACATCGACTGCTCGAGCTCTTCACTGCCGGGATTTTCTCCTGTCGGAGTCTCAAGAGAGATGACGATCATTTTGAACGAATAGGAGAAACGGTGCTCCAGGTGTGCGATATATTCGTATAGTTTGGTGAACTGGCGGTAATCCACACTCATCGCTCCTGAATAGCTCCCGCTCGTTCTGATTCCATCGATGAGCTTTTCGACATCGACATGGATGCTGCCTATGGAATCGTATGCGCTGTTGTAGAAATCGTAACCGCTCTTTCCGTTCTGTTTCACATAGTAAAGGGCTTTGTCGGCTTTGTTGTAGACATCGTCATAATCATCGGCTCTTTCGCACATCACCATGCCGGCGGAAAGTGATGCGATGGCTACTTCCGCGTCATCCTTTTTATTGTAATTAAAGTCGCTGATGACCTTCTCGACTTTTTCTACGGCTTCTTTTTCGGACACATTTTTTACGAACATCAGGAATTCGTCACCGCCAAGGCGGCAGCACAGGTGCTCTTCGCTGTTTGCCTTGAGCGTATCTCCCATAATATGCAGTATCCGGTCTCCGGCTTCATGTCCATGATAGTCATTTATCTTTTTGAGATTGTCCACGTCAAAGAATATAAAGCAGCCGGGTGCCTGCTGCATCGCATGGGAGATGACCATCTCTCCGGCTCTCCGGTTCATGATACCTGATATGGTGTCCGTATCGCTTATGGCGGCCGAAATGTATATATCCATGACTTCCATGAGATCTTCCGCTTCGGCTGTCTTCTTCTCTATCTCTTCTGTGAGGACATGTGTATGGTCTATCTCGAAAAGAACTGAGCGATGGTACTGGACCATAGCTATGCAGGTGAATATCGACAGACAGGCATACAGCATGGGAAATCTCAGCATGAATTCCTGATCGTAATAGGCAGTATAGTGATCTCTGAGCGGTGTATAGAACAGGACCGAGATGAGAACGGTATAGTATGCGGAGAGGAGGATCCCGTATTTTACGTTGATAAAGAAGCTGATGCCTATGGGGACGAGAAGCGTCCACAATATGGCGGAGCCGCCGCCGGCGGCTGATAATACATATATCGTGATCGCCGTGATGCAGAAGCCGATGGAGATGATGACCGCGGGCTTGCGTGTCTTCAGTATGCAGGTGCTGACAGCACATACTGCGCCCGCTAGAAATGTAGCAACTGATGCTATCGTCATCGGGAGATTGCCGCCTGATAAATTGACTATCGTCAGGATAAAGCCCAGCACGACGCAGACTATGCTGACCATGAAGAGAGCCTTCATGTTGGAGCTGTACCGGCTGCCTATATATATATCCCGGTCGAGATCTGCCCACAGTTTCCTTGCAGGATCCAATGTTTTTCTTATCATACGTATTACTGCCCTTTTATCAGCTTCAACTTCTCTTCTCTTGTCATGTCATGTTTGATATGCCACTCTCGGCTCATGGCTTCTTGTTTGCTGTCAAAGGATTCGCAATATGCCAGCCTGACGGGAAGTCTGGTTTTTGTGTATTTTGCACCCCTGCCGCTGTTGTGTGCCTGAAGGCGCCGGTCTATATCGTTGGTGTAGCCGGTGTACAGTGTATTATCAGCACATTCAAGAATATAAACAAAGTATTTCATTCAGATGCAATCCTTTTATATGGGATTGTATCATATATCATGCGGGAGCACAGTAAAAAAATGAGAGGGGGACTTGGTCTCCGCTCCGCTTCGGTCGGCGCTGAACGGACGTCCAGCTCCCTCGGACGAGCCCATTCGCGCATAGCGCTCATAAGCGGGCTTCAAAATCAGCCACCGGCTGATTTTGCACCGCGGGTATGAGATACCCGTTTACCATCCAGGATTAATTCCATATCTGGATATGACAAAAGATCAGGTCACAGGGACCTGATCTTTCATCATAGCGAGAGGGGGACTTGAACCCTCGACACCACGGGTATGAACCGTGTGCTCTAGCCAGCTGAGCTATCTCGCCAAATATATAACCACAGTTGTCGCAGAGCTTTAAGCCCCGAGCCCATTCGCGCACAGCGCTCATAAGCGGGCTTCAAAAACAGCCAAAGGGCTGTTTTTGCAACTGAGCTATCTCGCCAAATGCAACCGCTATTATACAATCATAAAAATGGGTATGTCAATAATAGCTTCGAATATTGTATAATTATAGCAAGGTCCGGCATGGGATGCTATGTGGAAGGAGGCTCTTATGAAGGAAGATAATTTCGAAGAATGGCTTCACTTTTTCATGCTCGATAATGATCTGAGCCCGAATAACGTGATATACGAAGGGATAGTGAAGGGCAAGATGTTCCACATGACCTACAGGGAACTGTTTGATAAGATCAGGCCCTACGAGGGGATGAGGAAGAGACTCAGAGAGGACTTCTGTGCTGCTTCCTATACCGGCGAATCCATAGACCGCGCTGCCGAAAAGATCGTGGAGGAGGAGCTCATTGCAAACGATCTTATCTGAACAGCTACGGGAGGATGAGCTGTTCGGGGTCAGATACGCGGTGACCGATCTGGCTGAGGCAGTTCCCTACATCGCAGACCGGCTGGCATCGCTTGCCGGCGGATACATCTGCTTTTCCAACGTACATACCCTGGTGACAGCCATAGAAAATACGAGATACCGTAAGGCACTGAACGGCTCTGCCGTCACGTTTGCAGACGGAGCCCCGGTGGCGTCCCGGCTCAGGCGAAAGGGTAACGCTACAGCCAGAAGAGTGGCGGGGCCGGACTTTACGGAAAAGCTCATAGAGAAAACTTCGGATGGCAGGACGAGGCATTTCTTCTACGGCTCGACAGAGGCTGTCCTGGACAGACTGACCGGCACACTGAAGAAGAGATATCCCGATATATGCATAGCAGGCTGCTATGCACCGCCCTTCAGAGAACAGACAGCTGAAGAAGATGAGAAGCTTTCGGAGATGATAGAAGAGGCCGGAGCCGATATCATATGGGTGGGGCTCGGTGCTCCGAAGCAGGAGCTCTTCATGGCGACACACAAAGGAAGATTCAGAGGAGTGATGATCGGAGTGGGAGCTGCCTTCGACTTCATCTCGGGAAATAAAAAAAGAGCTCCGAAGCTTATGCAGCGGCTGCATCTGGAATGGCTTTACAGGATGATCAGAGAGCCCGGAAGACTCTCCGGAAGATATATCATCACCAATACAAAGTATATCCGCTACTGTCTGACCGGACGGGGCTGAAGCCTACAGCATCTCCTGCGGGTCGAATGAAGGGTCTATAGCCATCACCGCATTCCTGAAACGCCTGTCATGGGTCACCTCCTCGCCAAACCAGGAAGGGGGAGTGAAGGAAGAGGCAGCCTCGAGCGAAGGAAACTCCACCTCCACTATCATCAAAGGAGCGAAAGGCTCGTCGAATATATCAAGCTCTGCACGAAGCGGTACGCCCTCTGCGGATATATCCAAAGGGATGATGTAACGCTTTTTCTTTATTATCCGTCCGTCGCTCTTGGGCAGCATGTGCTCGAAGGCCTCGCGGGTCAGCGGCAGATTGTATTCCGCGTGAGCCACATCATTCTCGCTGATACCTTTGTAGGTGAGAAAGTATTCCTCATTCTCTCTGCGTATGCGTACGGTAGGGTGAGTGTTCAGATAAGCCTGCTCCATATCTATGCATTCGAAACGGGTCAGGTCTTCCGGGAGCTTTGCTACACGCCATTTTTTCTCTATCTCTACATTTTCCATTACAATATCTTCCTCTATAATGATATGATATCAGAGTCAAAAGTCCCGACAAGAGCAGGCAGCGGGGAAGGGACCCCGTGAAGTGCGAATGGCGGGCCGGAATGCGAGAGCACGAAGCTCGGAACAGTCCGGATATCATAAAGTATAAAGGAGGCACGGGATATGAGCAAGAAAATGGCGGTACTTCTGGCAGAGGGGTTCGAGGAAGCAGAGGCAGTAGTGCCTATGGATATAGCGATGAGAGCCGGGATAGAGGTGACAAAGGTCTCTGTATCGGGGGAAGAGAGCGTCAAAGGTGCACACGGGATAGCGGTGGGCACCGATATGAAACTGGACGACCTGGATGCGGCAGACTATGACATGCTCATGCTGCCGGGAGGGATGCCGGGGACGACCAACCTGGAGAGTACTCCCAAAGTGGCAGAGGCAATAAACAGGATGAATGAGAAGCGCGGATACATCGCTGCCATATGTGCGGCACCCCGGATACTGGGAGACATGGGGCTCCTTGAAGGGATCAGGGCTACGGTGTACCCCGGTAACGAAGGGCATATGAAGGGGGCTGCAGTGGACATGAAGGCCAAGGCTGTGGCAGACGGAAGATTCATCACTGCGCGGGGAATGGGCTGTGCGGTCGAGTTCGGACGCGAGATCGTGACCGCTCTGGTCGATGCCGAAACCGCAGGAAAGGTGCTTGCTTCCATACAGTATTGATGATAGAATATGCAGTTGTATTGCGCGAAAAAGGCGAAAAAAGAATCATCTGAAAGGAATATTTACAAATGAGCGTACAGGTCGAGAAATCAGAGCACAGTATGGCGAAGCTTACCATAGAGATAGAGGTGGATAAGCTGGAGGGCGCCATCCAGAAGGCATATCTGAAGCAGAGGGGCCGCATCAGCATACCCGGATTCAGAAAGGGAAAGGCACCCAGAGCCCTCATAGAGAAGATGTACGGCGTGGGAGTGTTCTATGAGGATGCAGCGAATGAGCTGATCAACGAGACCTATCCCGAGGCGGTGAAGGAGTCCGGAGAGGATATAGTATCGAGACCCGACATAGAGGTGACACAGATAGAGAAGGGCAAGCCCTTCATCTATACAGCAGAGGTAGCGCTGAAGCCCCCCGTAGAGCTCGGAAAGTACAAGGGGATCAAGGTGGAGCCCGTAGACACTGCGGTCACCGATGATGAGGTAGAGGAAGAGATAAATAAGGAGCTCGAGAAGAGCGCCAGACAGATAGAGGTGACCGACAGAGCAGCAAAGAAGGATGACAATGTCCTTATCGATTACTCCGGCAGTGTGGACGGAGTGAAGTTTGACGGTGGCACCGCAGAGGATCAGCATCTGGTGCTGGGCTCACATAGCTTCATCGACGGATTCGAAGATCAGATCGAGGGACACAGTATAGGCGATGAGTTCGATGTGAACGTCACTTTCCCCGAGCAGTATCACGAGAAGAGCCTGGCAGGCAAGCCCGCTGTATTTGCCGTGAAGCTCAAGGGCATCACCGAGAAGCAGATACCCGAGCTGGACGATGACTTCGTATCGGATGTATCTGAGTTTGAGAGCGTAGCCGAGTACAAGGCAGACATCAGACAGACTCTGGAGGACCGCAAGGCAGCCGCAGCAAGGAACAAGAAGGAAGACGAGGCCGTGAAGGCACTGGTGGAGGACTCCAGGGTGGAGATCCCTCAGCCCATGATAGATACAGAGGCTGATGATATGATCCGCAACCAGGATAACCGCTTCAGGAGCCAGGGACTGTCACTTCAGCAGTATCTCCAGTATACAGGCATGACCGCAGAGAAGTACCGCGATGATGTGAAGGAGCAGGCGAAGCTCAATATTGAGAGCAGGCTCGTGCTCGAGGCAGTGGCCGAGGCAGAGGGCATAGAGATCGCCGATGAGGATATCGAGAAGGAGATCCAGACCATGGCTGACAACTACGGCATGCCCGTGGACAGCATGAAGACCCTCATCACTGAGAATGAGAGAAAGGCCATCTCTACAGATCTCAAGGTGAGGAAGGCAGTGGATGTGATCATCGAGAACTCAAAGGAAGACAAGACAAAGAAGACCGTAAAGAAGGCCGATGACGGCGACGAAGTGATCGAGAAGAAGAAGGTCGTAAAGAAGACGAAGGCCAAGAAGAGCGACGACAAAGCCGCTGAATGATATCCGGCAAGGTCCGGAGAAACGGATGATAAGGAGGTTGGGATATGCTGGTACCTACCGTCATAGAGACCACTAACCGTGGCGAGAGAGCATATGACATTTATTCAAGACTACTGAAGGAGAGGATCATCTTCCTCGGAGATGAGGTGAACTCACATACCGCAGGACTTGTAGTGGCACAGATCCTTTTCCTGGAGGCGGAGGATCCTGACAAGGACATCCACTTCTATATCGACTCACCCGGAGGATCCGTCACGGACGGAATGGCTATCTACGATACCATGCAGTACGTGAAGTGCGATGTCTCCACCATATGTATAGGTATGGCGGCATCCATGGGAGCTTTCCTGCTGGCAGGCGGTGCGAAGGGCAAGAGGATGATACTGCCGAATGCGGAGGTGATGATACATCAGCCTTCAGGCGGTACTCAGGGACAGGCTACCGAGATACAGATAGCTGCCGAGCATATACTCAGGACCAAGAAAAAGCTGAACGAGATACTGGCAGCCAATACAGGCAAGCCGGTGGAGAAGGTGGCAGAGGACACCGAGCGTGACAACTGGCTCACGGCAGAGGAAGCGCTGGAATACGGACTCGTGGACAAGATCATAGAGAAGCGGCCCGATTCGGAGCAGGACAAGAAGGATAAGGATAAGTAATGAGCGGAAAAAAGGGTATCGGAGAGGAAGAGATAAGATGCTCCTTCTGCGGTAAGACGCAGGAGCAGGTGCACAAGCTGATAGCAGGTCCGAACGGCACCTACATCTGCGATGAGTGTGTGGCCATATGCGCAGATATCATCGACGAAGAGGAAGAGGCTTCCTCGCTGGACGGAGATCTGAACATCAACCTGCTGAAGCCTGAAGAGATCAACGAGTTTCTTGATGAATACGTGATCGGTCAGGAGGAGGCGAAGAAGGTCCTCTCGGTGGCGGTATACAATCATTACAAGAGGATCATGGCTCCCATGGATGACGGAGTGGAGCTGCAGAAGAGCAACATCCTCATGCTGGGACCCACGGGATCGGGAAAGACCCTGCTGGCACAGACTCTGGCGCGTATCATCAACGTACCCTTCGCCATAGCGGATGCCACGAGCCTGACAGAGGCCGGATATGTGGGAGAGGATGTGGAGAACATCCTGCTGAAGCTCATACAGGCATCGGACTACGATATAGACCGCGCACAGGTAGGCATCATATATATAGATGAGATAGACAAGATCGCCAGAAAGAGCGAGAACGTATCCATCACGAGAGACGTTTCCGGAGAGGGAGTACAGCAGGCCCTGCTCAAGATAATAGAAGGAACACTGGCATCGGTACCTCCCCAGGGAGGAAGGAAGCATCCCCATCAGGAGATGATCCAGATAGATACCACCAATATCCTCTTCATTGTAGGAGGAGCTTTCGAAGGACTGGACAAGGTAGTAGAGTCCAGGCTCGATACAAAGTCCATAGGATTCGCAGCTGAGATCGGATCCGACAAGGACAAGAGCATGAACGATGCACTGCACAAGGTGCAGCCCGAGGATCTGGTGAAGTTCGGTATCATACCCGAGCTCATAGGAAGACTCCCGGTGACCGTGGCCCTGGACAATCTGGACAGGGATGCTCTGGTGAGGATACTCACCGAGCCCAGGAATGCCATCATAAGACAGTACAAGAAGCTGATGGATCTGGACGGAGTCAAGCTTACCTTCGATGAGGGGGCGATAGAAGCGATAGCGGACAAGTCCATAAAGCGCAAGACGGGGGCCAGAGGACTGAGGTCCATCCTGGAAGAGACCATGAGAGATGTGATGTTCAAGGTCCCTTCGGATGAATCGATCAGCGAGGTGATGATCACCAAGGATTCGGTGGAAAAAGGCACCGCACCGCTGGAGGTTCATCTTGATACAAAGAAGAAGAAAGAGGGTCACCCCGCAGGGTGACCCTTATCACAACTTCGGACATGAAGATAAAAAGTATCGAGCTGGAATATGTGGCGGGAGTCACGACGAAGAAGCTGCCTGATATCAAGCTTCCCGAGATAGCCTTCGCAGGAAGGTCCAATGTAGGCAAGTCTTCACTTATCAATGCACTGATCCTGCGGAAATCTTTCGCCCGCACTTCATCCACTCCGGGCAAGACCCAGACGATGAACTTCTACAACGTGAACGGGGAGCTGTACCTCGTGGATCTCCCGGGCTACGGATATGCGGATGTGGGGCGTGACTTCAAGGCATCCTGGGGACCGATGATAGAGAGGTACCTGAACGGCTCCGCCAATCTGAAGGCGATAATGCTGCTGCTGGATGTCAGACGCACTCCGAATGCCGACGATATACAGATGCTCAGATGGATAGAAAATGCAGGATATGAGCCGGTGGTGATAGTGACCAAGACCGACAAGCTGAAGCGCTCCCAGCTGCCGAAAGCTTATAAAGAGATAAGGGAAACGCTGGGACTTTCGGGAGAGACAAAGATGTATCCCTTCTCGGCGGTGGGCCGGGTCGGAAGAGACGAGATAATGGACAGGATAGACGAGATACTGTCATAAGGAGCGGGATACCGTCCGGACAGAGTCAGATGATAAAGCAGAAAAAGGAGGAAGATAAGATGACAAAGATAGACATTATTTCAGGTTTCCTTGGAGCAGGAAAGACTACTCTCATCAAGAAGCTCATATCGGAGTGCTTCGCAGGGAGCAAGGTGGTACTCATAGAGAATGAATTCGGTGAGATCGGCATAGACGGCGGATTCCTGAAGGAAGCGGGGATAGAGATCACGGAGATGAACTCCGGATGCATATGCTGCTCGCTGGTGGGAGACTTCAAGACATCCCTGAAGCAGGTGATAGAGAAATACGCACCGGACCGTATCATCATCGAGCCCTCGGGAGTCGGCAAGCTCTCGGATGTGGCGAAGGCCGTAGAGCGGGTCAACGAGGATGAGGAAGCAGTGACCATCAATTCGCTGGTGACTGTGGCAGACGGAAAGAAGACGAAGATGTATATGAAGAACTTCGGTGAGTTCTTCAATAATCAGGTGGAGTCGGCCGGGACTGTGATCATATCCAGGACACAGGATATGACACAGGAGAAGCTGGACGAGACAATGGCTCTGATACGTGAGCACAACAAGGAGGCCGTGATCATCACCACTCCCTGGGACGATATCAGGGGTGAGCAGATACTGGAGGCTATGGAGAAGGGGCACACTCTGGTGGACTCTCTCGTGGAGGAGATGAGGAAGCTGCCGGATGAAGATGAGGAGCATCATCACCATCATCACGGTCACGATCACGACCACGATCATGAGGAACATGGACATCATCACGACCATGAGCACGATGACCACGACCACGATGAGCATGAACACCATCATCACGATCATGAAGACCACGACCACCATGACCATGATCATGATCACGATGAACATGAGCATCATCACCATCATGACCACGACCATGAGCATCACCATCACCATCACGGAGAGCATGATGCGGACGAGGTGTTCCAGAGCTGGGGCACGGAGACGGCACACAAATTTGAAAAAGCAGAGCTTGAGGAGATCCTGAAGAAGCTGGCTGATGCAGAAGACAACACATACGGCTTCATACTGAGAGCCAAGGGCATGGTGCCTGACGGTGCGGGACAGTGGCATGAGTTCGACCTCACACCGGGTGAGTACGAGATCAGAGAGAGCAGCCCGGACTATACGGGAAGACTCTGCGTGATAGGGTCGCAGCTTGATGAGGACGGAGTAAAGAAGCTCTTCGGAGTGTGACGGGGAGAGCAGGGCAGATGTTCGGTAAGAAAAAAGAGATACCAATATATATCTTTACGGGATTCCTGGAGAGCGGGAAGACCCGATTCATAGCGGAGACCATGAAGGAGGGGCAGTTCAAGGACGGGAACAAGACTCTCTATATCATATGTGAAGAGGGAGAAGAGGAGATCCCCAAGGCGGTGCTGGAAGACAATATGTTCACGACCGCACTGATCGAGGACGAGGAAGAGATATCCTATGATACCTTCGTGAAGCTCGACCTGGATCATGATCCGGACAGAGTGATGATAGAGTACAACGGGACCTGGGATCCGGACAAGCTGTTGGAGGCGTTCCCGGAGCACTGGCTTTTGGCGGAAGGGATATGCACCATAGACGCGAGCACTTATCAGGACTATCTTGCGAATATGAAGCAGATGATGACAAGACAGTTCTCCTACGCGGATCTAGTGATCTTCAACCGCAGCGATCTCGAGCAGGATCTGCCTGGCTTCAAGAGGACCGTCAGGGCCTTAAACCGCAGGGCGCAGGTAGTCTTCGAGATGAAGGACGGGACCATCAACAACAATATCAAGGAAGAGCTTCCCTATGACATCAATGCCGATACGATAGAGGTGGAGGATGATGACTTCGGGATCTGGTATATAGATGTGTTCGACAATCTTGATAACTACAGGGGCAAGACCGTAAAGTTCAAGGGGATAGTTTACAAGCCGAAGAAGGGCAAGGATGATATATTCGTTCCGGGACGTTTTGCCATGACCTGCTGTGCTGCGGACATCCAGTTCGTAGGGTTTCCTTGCAAGTGGAAGGATGCGAAGCTTCTGAAGGAGAAGACGGCAGTGTATGTCACGGCGACGATAGACGGGACGGAGACTCCGGAGGGGAGCAGGCCGGTGCTGTATGGGCAGGCGGTGGAGATCACGGAGCCGCCTGCAGAAGAGGTCGTATATTTTCAGTAAATATATTAGAGTCTCTTCGGTGAATATATGTTTTTCAACCGCGGCTACATCTCACTAAATTCAGCGTTCGCACCCAAGCGGCCCTCGTAACGCACGCTACGCGGCTTAGTCGGGCCAGGGCGCTCCGCTTCATTAAGTGATCTGTGCTAATTGCTCTGAAAAACATATATCCACCGAAGAGACTTATAATGAGTTGAAAGAATGAAATCCTATAGTGAACTAAAAAAAAATATAAAGAGGGTTAAGGAGACCGAGGGGCTGAGGGAGTTACGGCTGGCGCTGCTGGGAGATACGGCGACGCAGTTTCTTCGTACGGCGATCGAAGGATACGGATACGAGGCGGGCTACAGGGCGGAGATATATGAGAGCGAGTATGACGTGATGGAGACCGAGATACTTGATGCCGCGTCGGGGCTCTACGAGAAGAAGAGAGACTATGTGGTGCTATATATGTCCACGGAGAGAGCCTATGAAGCCTTCACCCGTCTGGATGACAGGGAGCGCGAGTCTTTCGCGAGGCGGTATGTCGACAGGATAAGGGACTACTGGAGCGTCGTAAGAGAGAGGACCGGAGCCAGGATCATACAGGCTGACTTCAACCGGGTGGATGCCGGGATATACGGTCAGTACGGAAACAGACTGAAGAGTGCGTGGGAATACCAGTATGCCGAGCTTTTGCATCTGCTGACGAAGGCGGCATCGGATACGGAGGGAGTGTACCTGCTGGGACTCGACAGCATACAGACAAGCCTCGGTCGTTCGGCTTTCTGCGACATGCGCTTTTATTATGAAGCACGTATGTCCATATCTACGGATGCACTCCCGGCTGTGGCAAAGGGAGTCTGGGATATCATAGCTGCCGCGGACGGCAGAGTGCGCAAATGCCTGATACTGGATCTGGACAATACCATGTGGGGCGGAGTGATAGCTGACGACGGGCTCTCGGGAATAGAGCTCGGAGAGCTGGGGAAGGGCAGGATATACTGTGATATACAGAGATGGTGCCTGGAACTGAAGAAGCGGGGAGTGATACTGGCTGTATGCTCCAAGAACGACGAGGACAATGCGAGGGAACCCTTTGAGAAGCACCCGGATATGGTGCTCCGTATGGATGATATCGCGATGTTCGTCGCGAACTGGGAGGACAAAGCTTCCAATATAAGAAGGATACAGGAGACGCTGAACATCGGGATGGACAGTATGGTCTTCCTCGACGATCAGGCCTTCGAGAGAAACCTGGTAAAGGAGATGATACCGGAGATCACTGTGCCTTCGCTCCCGGAGGAGCCTGCAGAGTGGCCGGCATATCTTAAGGGCCTGGATCTGTTCGAGACATCCTCCGTATCCGAAGGGGCAGACAGGACGAAGCAGTACAGGGAGGAAGCAAACCGCCGCACGGAGAAGGCCAGGCATGCGGATGTGGGCGAGTACCTTGAGAGTCTCGAGATGAAGGCCTGCTGCGCCCCCTTCGATGAGTTCAGGTATCCGAGGATAGCCGAGCTGTCACAGAGATCGAACCAGTTCAATCTCAGGACTGTCAGATATACGGAAGATCAGATAAAGGATATAGCTCAGTCGGACAGGTACATCACGCTTTATTTTACCCTGGAGGACCGATTCGGTGACTATGGTTTGGTCTCCTGCATGATAATGGAAAAGACGGGCGAAGGAGAGGCCTTCATCGATACATGGTTCATGAGCTGCAGGGTGCTGCAGAGAGGCATGGAGGAATTCATCATAAACTGTGCTGTAGAGGAAGCGGCAAAGCAGGGCATAGAGATACTCACGGGGGAATACATCCCGACCAAAAAGAACCGGATGGTAGAGAAGATCTACGAAAAGTACGGCTTTAAGTCTCAGGGAGACGGCCGATACAGGCTGGAAACAGGGAAATATAAAAAGCTGGAAACCAAGATATCAAAAGAGGCGCCGTCCGAATAACAAGCAGCCGGCGGCAGAATTCAAATCACAGCAGTCCGCCGTCCATGGTGATCACCTGACCTGTAAGATAGACAGGCATCCCGGACAGATGGTAAACAGCGAGGGCGACTTCTTCGGGAGAGCATATCCTCCCGGCGGGGATCTGATCCGTCAGGTCTCTCCTCTCTTCTTCGGACAGATGTCCGTTCATATCGGTATCCACCACCCCGGGAGCGATGGCATTCACTGCTATCCCGGAGGGGGCCAGCTCCTTGGCAAGGGCCCGTGTAAATGCATTGACCCCTCCCTTGGCAGCCGAGTATGCAGTCTCATACGAAGCTCCGGCAACTCCCCATATGGACGAAATATTGATGATACGTCCCGAGCCTGCCCGCACCATAAGAGGGACGGCGAGATTTACCGTATTAAAGACGGAAGTGAGGCAGGTGCCGATGACTGTGTCCCAGTCAGAGGGGGTCATATCCTGTATCAGACCGTAGAAGGAGATCCCTGCATTATTGACGAGCAGATCCAGAGACGGGATATCATTGAATACCTCCGATACAAAGGAATGGTCGGATACATCTCCGGTATAGTGCTTTCCCGGCAGATCGGACATCATATCGGTATTCTGTCTGCAGATCAGATAAAGCTCGTACTCATTTTGCAGTTTTTCGGCGATGGCACGTCCTATGCCGCGCGATGCACCTGTGATCAATGCTTTTTTCATACGATATAGGATAACATAAAATTTTTTTTTGTAAAATTTCTATTAAATTCGGTTTACCATATTTATGTGATTATGTTAACGCGCGGGCCATATATTGTGCTTCCGGACTGAATTGTTACAATTTTGAACTGACAAAGAAGCCCTTTATTAAGGGGTTCCAAGTTGACAAGGAAGATTTATGATGCTATAGTGCATCCTGTAGCGTAACAATTGTGTAACAAACGACCAGATTGTATTAATGAAGAAACACCTAATTAAGATAGTCAGTGCAACACTTATAGCGACATTACTCATTTCGGGCTCCACCAGTGCGATAGCATCGGAGACCCTTTCAGGCATCCTGCCCGTAGCAGGTAATGCAAGAGTACTTGGAGAGGGTGTATCCGTAACAGCCCTCAAGGCAGAGAAGATAAAGAACAGCAGGGCCGGCGGACAGGCTGGGGCTACTAAGGCCGGAGCGAAGGAGTTCACGTCGGACGCAGTCATAGATTCAGTCCTGTCACAGGCTGGAGACAGTATCAACATCTCCGCAAAGACATCGACGGGCGAGGCAACTGCCTCCGCACAGGGCTCGAAGTCATCATCCTCATCTATAGGACTCACCAGAGTTTCTACATATACAGCATCATCATCTGATTCCACACTTACAAAGACAAAGACATCCGACCCCGAGATACTCACCGTGGGCGGCGGATCCACAGGATCGACCGTGGACGTGGCAGCTATGCAGCCCGTCGAGGATGAGGAAGTGTCGGATAATGCGGCTGAGGATGAAGAGGAAAGTGATGTAGACGATTCCGAGCTCGCAAACGTGACGACGAGGAAGGGCGGCTCCGATGATGACGAGGACTTCACTAATCTCGTCATCGCACAGGTGAATGACTGTGTGAACGTCAGAGCGGAGGCTTCCGAGGACAGCGAAGTGATAGGTAAGCTGTACAACAATTCCGTCGGAGATCTGATAGAAGAAGCAGGCGACTGGTACAAGATAGAGTCCGGAAGCTGTACGGGATATGTGAAGGCAGAGTACTGCGTCACGGGTGATGAGGCCAAGGAGCTGGCGAAGAAGGTCGGCACCAGACTGGCGAGAGTAAAGACCACCACATTGTATGTAAGAAGTGAGCCTACCAGAGAGTCAGAGGTCATAGGTATGGTACCCATGGACGACGAACTGGAAGTGCTGACCGAGATGCCCGGATGGGTAAAGGTATCGATAGAGGAAGGTGACGGATTCGTATCGGATGAGTATGTAAAGCTCCACACCGAGTTCGTCAGAGCCGAGTCCAAGGCTGAAGAGGAAGCAAGACTGAAGCGCGAGGCCGAGGCAAGAGAGGCTGCAAGGAAGGCTGCGGCTGCAGCAGAGAAGAAGGCTGCATCCAAGAAGAAGAACTCCAAGACTTCCGGCGGAGACTCGGGTGTGACATACACCGCATCCGGATCGGGCGCAGGCTCATCGGTAGCGAACTATGCACTGCAGTTCGTGGGCAACCCGTATGTATACGGCGGTACCTCCCTTACGAACGGTGCCGACTGCTCAGGATTCGTCATGAGCGTATACAGGAACTTCGGAGTGTCACTCCCTCACAGCTCCGGCGGAGACAGGAGCGTGGGTACGGCTGTCAGCGGCGGACTGGCTGCAGCACAGCCCGGAGATATAGTATGCTACTCCGGCCACGTGGGTATCTATATCGGAGGCGGACAGATAGTACACGCTTCCACGGCAAGGACCGGTATCAAGGTATCTAGCGCAAGCTACAGAAACGTGCTGGCTGTAAGAAGAATCTTCTGATAAAGCTCAGTCTCCATGACGGGCAGACAGACTCGCTTGCGAGGCTGGATGCGCCGGCATGAGAGACGCTAACATGAATGAGCAAGAAGGACGAAAGTCCGGATTGCGAATTCATGAAGCATGGCGGGAGCGAAGCGGAGCCATGCGCAGAGCTTTATCATCAATAGACGGATAAGACATAGCATTAATCATGGGCTGGCGAAATGCCAGCCCATTTGGTATACTACAAGCATCCCATCATTCATTTAAGAGGAGGACTGCATAAATGAAATATGTCATCATAGGGAAAAACATAGATGTCACAGCCGGACTCAGAGCCAGCGTGGAAGAGAAGATAGGAAAGCTGGAGAAGTATTTCACCCCTGACACTGAGGTGCACGTGACACTCTCGGTGGAGAAGGAAAGACACAAGATAGAGGTCACGATCCCTGTAAAGGGGAGTATCATCAGATCCGAGCAGGTCAGCAACGATATGTATGTATCCATCGACCTGGTCGAGGAGATCATCGAGAGACAGCTTAAGAAGTACAAGAACAAGATCATAGACAAGGAGCAGGCTGCAGAGTCTTTCAGGAAGGAATATGTAGAGAGAGAGTATCAGGACGAGGATGAGATACAGATCGTCCGTACGAAGCAGTTTGACATGAAGCCCATGTATCCCGAGGATGCATGCGTGCAGATGGAACTTCTGGGACACAACTTCTACGTGTTCCGCAATGCTGAGACCGATGCGGTCAATGTGGTATACAAGCGCAAGGGAAGCACCTACGGACTCATAGAACCCGAAGTATAGGATAAAACCGGAATAAAAAAGGATGCTGCAGGTCATGCAGCATCCTTTTTTTCGGCTGAAGAACCGTTTTCTTATTATTGAAAAGAAAGCCCCCGTGTGATAGACTATTGCAGGTTGGCTCTTGCTGACCGGCGTATTTAACGACGCGAAAACTCTCAAATATTTCTAACCATCAAGGAGGTACTTAATGTCTAAAAAGATCGTCTTGGCCGGAGCGTGCCGTACCGCTATCGGCACAATGGGAGGTTCACTTTCCACTACTCCTGCAGCAAAACTCGGATCAATCGTAATAGGTGAGGCTCTGAAGAGGGCGGGAGTACCTGCAGATAAGGTAGATCACGTCTATATGGGCTGCGTCATCCAGGCGGGACTCGGACAGAACGTCGCACGTCAGGCTTCTCTGGGAGCAGGGCTTCCGATAGAGACACCTGCAGTCACTGTCAACGTGGTATGCGGATCCGGACTCAATGCTGTGAACATGGCTGCACAGATGATCCAGGCAGGAGATGCCGACATAGTAGTGGCCGGCGGTATGGAGAACATGTCCATGGCACCCTATGCTTTACCTCAGGGGCGTTACGGATACAGGATGACATGGCCGAGCCAGAGCCAGGGCGCACTGGTGGATACCATGGTAAAGGATGCTCTCTGGGATGCATTCAATGATTACCATATGATAACCACCGCTGACAATATCGCAAAGCAGTGGAAGCTCACAAGAGAAGAGCTGGACGAGTTCGCACTGAACAGTCAGCTGAAGGCATGCAAGGCTATCGAGACAGGCGCATTCAAGGATGAGATAGTACCCGTAGAGATAAAGAAGAAGAAAGAGACGATCATGTTCGATACCGATGAGGGACCGAGACAGGGCTCTACGATAGAGGGTCTTGCAAAGCTGAAGCCCCTCAATCCCGACGGAGTAGTCACCGCCGGTAACGCATCGGGCATCAACGACGGAGCTGCAGCAGTCGTAGTCATGACAGAGGAGAAGGCAAAGGAGCTGGGTGTGACTCCCATGGCAGAGTTCGTAGCCGGAGCACTCGCAGGCGTGGATCCTTCCATCATGGGCATAGGCCCCGTAGCCGCTACGAAGAAGGTAATGGCAAAGACCGGCATGAAGATAGAAGACTTTGACATATATGAGGCAAACGAGGCTTTCGCTGCACAGTCCGTAGCAGTAGGAAAGGATCTGGGATTCGATCTTGCGAAGCTCAATATCAACGGCGGAGCCATCGCACTCGGACATCCCGTAGGAGCATCGGGAGCCAGGATACTCACCACTCTGCTCTACAACATGAAGAAGACAGGAGCAAAGACAGGTCTGGCTACGCTCTGCATCGGCGGAGGCATGGGTTGCGCTACGATAGTGAAGGCGATCTGAGGTTAAGGAGAAGAGATAATGGGATTTGTGGATTATGAAGTAAAAGGAAACTATGCGGTCATCACCATCAACAGAGAGCAGGCGCTCAACGCACTGAATTCGGAAGTGCTCGACGATCTCGACAAGGTGATAGACGGCATCGATCTCGAGACCGTGAGGGCGGTAGTGCTCACGGGAGCCGGTGAGAAGTCATTCGTGGCAGGAGCCGATATAGGCGAGATGAGCACACTCACAAAGGCAGAGGGAGAGGCATTCGGAAAGAAAGGAAACGATATCTTCCGCAAGATCGAGACCTGCCCCATACCTTTCATAGCAGCAGTGAACGGATTTGCACTCGGCGGAGGATGCGAGATCTCCATGAGCTGCGATATCAGGATAGCTTCCGACAGCGCGATGTTCGGACAGCCTGAGGTAGGACTCGGCATCACACCGGGATTCGGCGGCACACAGAGGCTCGCCCGTATAGTAGGACCCGGCATGGCAAAGCAGCTCATCTATACGGCACGCAACATCAAGGCTGACGAGGCGCTGCGCATAGGTCTCGTAAATGCAGTATATCCCGCAGCAGAGCTCATGGAGCAGGCCGAGAAGATGGCGTCCACTATAGCCGGAAACGCACCCATAGCGGTACGTGCCTGCAAGAAGGCAATTAACGAGGGACTCGAGCTTCCCATGGATGAGGCCATAGCTCTGGAGGAGAAGCTCTTCGGCTCCTGCTTCGAGTCTGAGGATCAGAGAGAGGGTATGGCAAACTTCTTAAGGAAGAAGGACGACCCGGCGAAGGTAAAGCACGTAGCATTTCAGAACAAATAATAGCAGCAGCATTTAAGGAGGATAAAACATGAAGGTAGCAGTCATTGGTGCCGGTACAATGGGACAGGGTATCGCAAAGGCATTCGCTCAGTGCGATGATTTCGACAAGGTATATCTTTGCGATATCAAGACAGAGTTTGCCGAGGGCGGACTCGCAAAGATCAAGAAGGGCTATGAGAAGCTCGTATCAAAAGGAAAGATGGATCAGGCAGCGGCAGACGGATATCTGGCAAAGTTTGAGCCCGGACTCAACTCCATAGCGACAGATCCCGACCTCGTAGTCGAGGCAGCGCTCGAAGTGATGCAGATCAAGCAGGATTGCTTCAAGGATCTGATGGAGAATGTGGTAAAGAACGAGAACTGCATCTTTGCTTCGAACACATCATCTCTCTCCATCACGGAGATCGGAGCAGGACTTCCGAAGCCCATCATAGGCATGCACTTCTTCAATCCCGCAGACAGGATGAAGCTCATCGAGGTGATAGCAGGTGCCAATACACCCGCAGACCTGGTACAGAAGGTGAACGACATATCAGTGAAGCTCGGCAAGACACCCGTACAGGTGAACGAGGCTCCCGGCTTCGTAGTAAACCGTATCCTCATACCCCTCATCAATGAGGGTATCTTCGTGTATTCCGAGGGCATCTCTGATATAGAGGGTATAGACAATGCCATGAAGCTCGGCTGCAACCATCCCATGGGACCCCTCGAGCTGGGCGACTATGTAGGACTGGACATCGTCCTTGCCATCATGGAGACACTTTACAAGGAGACAGGCGACTCCAAGTATCGTCCCGCTCCTCTCCTCAAGAAGATGGTGAGAGGCAAGAAGCTGGGTGTGAAGACCGGTATCGGCTTCTACGACTATGCTGACGGCGGCAAGGTAGCGACTGACAAGAAATAAGTAAATACATAAATAAGCAATGGAGGAACAATAATCATGGATTTTACTTTAGCCAAGGAACATGAGATGGCGAGACAGCTCTTCAAAGAGTTCGCCGAGAATGAAGTAAAGCCGCTTGCCCAGGAAGTCGATCAGGAGCACAGATTTCCCAGAGAGACTGTAGACAAGATGGCAAGGTACGGCTTCATGGGTATCCCGGTACCCAAGGAGTACGGCGGACAGGGATGCGACACACTCACATATGCAATGTGCGTGGAGGAGCTCTCCAAGGTATGCGGCACCACCGGCGTCATCGTATCGGCTCATACTTCACTCTGCATAGATCCCATCATGACTTTCGGTACTGATGAGCAGAAGCAGAAATATCTGGTTCCCCTCGCAAAGGGCGAGAAGCTGGGAGCTTTCGGACTGACAGAGCCCGGTGCAGGTACCGATGCTCAGGGACAGCAGACAAAGGCCGTACTCGACGGAGACGAGTGGGTCTTAAACGGATCCAAGTGCTTCATCACCAACGGTAAGGAAGCAGACGTATATGTGATCTTCGCCGTCACCGGCAAGATCGAGAAGCGCGGAAGGATGATGAAGGAGATCTCCGCTTTCATAGTGGAGAAGGGAACTCCCGGATTCACCTTCGGAACCAAGGAGAACAAGATGGGTATCTGCGGATCCGCTACATACGAGCTCATCTTCACGGACTGCCGTATACCCAAGGGCAATCTCCTGGGACAGCAGGGCAAGGGCTTCAACATAGCAATGCACACTCTGGACGGAGGACGTATCGGAATAGCCGCACAGGCACTCGGACTCGCAGCAGGAGCTCTGGAGACCACCATCAACTACGTCAAGGAGCGTAAGCAGTTCGGAAAGGCTATCGGCAACTTCCAGAACACCCAGTTCCAGCTCGCTGACATGGCTACAAAGGTAGAGGCTGCAAGGCTTCTGGTATACAGGGCAGCAAGGAAGAAGGACGAGTACAAGAAGGATCCCAAGGTTTCATACTCGGTAGAGGCTGCTCAGGCAAAGCTCTGCGCAGCAGAGGTTGCCATGGAAGTGACCACCAAGGCTGTACAGCTCCACGGCGGATACGGCTACATCAAGGAGTATGACGTAGAGAGAATGATGCGTGATGCCAAGATCACTGAGATCTATGAGGGAACCAGCGAGGTTCAGAGAATGGTCATCTCAGCGGCACTGCTCAAGTAAGAATAAAGGTAAAGGAGTGAAGATACAATGAAAGTTATCGTTTGTATAAAGCAGGTGCCGGATACCAAGGGCGGAGTAAAGTTCAATCCCGACGGCACATTGGACAGAGGAGCTATGCTTGCCATCATGAACCCTGACGACAAGGCAGGACTTGAGGCAGCACTCAGACTCAAGGATCAGTACGGAGCAGAGGTAACAGTGCTCACCATGGGACTTCCCAAGGCAGCTGACGTGCTGCGCGAGGCCCTGGCTATGGGCGCAGACAAGGGCATCCTCGTCACAGACAGAGTGCTCGGAGGCGCAGACACATGGGCTACATCCAGCACCATCGCAGGTGCTATCCGCAACTTGGAGTATGATCTCATCATCACAGGCCGTCAGGCTATCGACGGAGATACGGCTCAGGTAGGACCTCAGATCGCAGAGCATCTGCAGATCCCTGTTATCTCATATGCGCAGGAGATCAAGATTGACGGAGACAAGGTGATAGTAAAGCGTCAGTACGACGACAGGTATCACATGCTCGAGGCAAAGATGCCCTGCCTGATCACAGCTCTCTCCGAGCTCAACGATCCCAGATACATGACACCCGGCGGCATCTTCGATGCAGTCAATGCAGACATCACCACATGGGGCAGAGCAGACCTGAAGGATGTGGATGATGCGAACATCGGTCTGGCAGGATCACCTACAAAGATCGCAAAGGCATCCGATAAGGTAAGAAAGGGAGCAGGCGAGAAGGTCGTGCCCGACACCCCCGAGGATGCAGTCAAGTATATCGTTGGTAAACTGGACGAAAAGCACGTCATCTAAGGGAGGAAAAGAAAATGCAGAATTTGGAAGAATATAAAGGCGTATTCGTCTTCGCTCAGCAGGTGGACAACAAGGTGAGCGGGATCGCATACGAGCTGCTCGGAAAAGCAAGGGACCTCGCTGAGCCCCTTAACGCGCAGGTGACGGCTGTACTCATCGGATCCGATGTAAAGGGACTGTGCGACAGCCTGGCAGAGTACGGCGCTGACAGAGTCATCGTGGTAGATGATCCCGAGCTCAAGGAATACAGGACAGAGCCCTACGCACATGCGCTCTCATCCGTTATAAACGAGTACAAGCCCGAGATCATGCTGGTAGGTGCTACCGCAATAGGACGTGACCTCGGCCCTACAGTATCGGCAAGAGTAGCTACAGGACTCACCGCTGACTGTACAGTTCTGAACATCGGTGATTTCCCTCTGCAGCCCATACCGGGTAAGGAAGATGAGCAGAAGCACAATCAGCTCCTCATGACCCGTCCCGCATTCGGAGGCAACACGATAGCTACCATCGCCTGCCCCAACAACAGGCCCCAGATGGCTACGGTACGTCCCGGTGTCATGCAGAAGATCGAGCCCAAGAAGGGTGCCAAGGCTGAGATCATCGAGTACAATCCCGGCTTCACTCCCAACAACAGATATGTGGAGATCAAGGAAGTCGTCAAGGCAGTATCGGATGTCAAGGACATCATGGATGCCAAGATCCTCGTATCCGGTGGACGTGGCGTAGGCTCACCCGAGAACTTCAAGATCCTCGAGGAGCTGGCTGCAGCCATAGGCGGACAGGTGAGCTGCTCACGTGCAGTGGTAGACTCAGGCTGGAAGCCCAAGGAGATGCAGGTGGGTCAGACCGGCAAGACAGTCCGACCCAACGTATACTTCGCTATCGGTATCTCCGGTGCCATCCAGCACGTGGCAGGCATGGAGGAGTCCGACATCATCATCGCCATCAACAAGGATGAGGATGCGCCCATATTCGACGTAGCTGACTACGGCGTAGTAGGCGATCTCAACAAGATCGTACCCGAGCTCACAAAGCAGATACTCGCTGCAAAGGAAGCTAAGGGGGCATAAGGCCGGAAAAAAGAAATAAGATCTGAAGAGGCGGGAAAAACCCGCCTCTTTTCTTGCAAGAAACCCCCAATGATGATAAAATCAATGATTGCCCGTTGTTTTACGGGAAATTTTGTGTGCATAAAAAGGAGAAGGGAAATGAGCAAGAATTTCGGTGAACTGCTGAAGAAGGTAAACGAGTTTCCGATAAAGAAGCTGTCAGTGGCAGCGGCAAATGACGACGAGGTCATAGAGGCTGCAGCCATCGCGCACGAGAGAAAGATCGCAGACTCCATCCTGGTAGGTGACAAGGACCAGATAGAGAGCATATGCAAGGATCTGAAGGTGGATCCGTCCATATTCGAGATAGTGGACATCAAGGATCCCATAGAGGCAGCTCACGAGGCTGTGCGTATCGTACATGACGGTGAGGCGGATATGTACATGAAGGGTCTGCTTTCCACCAAGGATTTCCTGAAGTCCATTCTGGACAAAGAGGTGGGACTGCGTACCGAGAGGCTTCTCTCTCATGTGTGTGTATTCGAGATAAAGGGCATACCTCAGCTCCTCTTCCTTACGGATGTGGCTTTCCTGCCTTATCCCACTCTGGAGCAGAAGGTGGGCATCATCGAGAACACCGTGGAGGTATGTAATGCCTGCGGAATAGATATGCCGAAGGTGGCTCCCGTGGCAGCGGTTGAGGTGGTGAACGAGAAGATGCCGGCTACCGTAGAGGCTGCAGAGCTTACGAAGATGAACGATGAGGGCAAGATAAAGAACTGCATCATCGACGGACCACTGTCTGTGGACCTTGCTATCTATCCCGAGGCTGCGAAGCACAAGAAGGCCGAGGACAGGAAGATCGTCGGAGATGCGGACGTGATCCTCTTCCCGGATATCCATGCAGGAAATATAGCTTACAAGTTCATCGTACATACCACCGAGTTCAAGAATGCATGTATCCTGACCGGGACCAAGGCTCCTGCGATACTGACATCCAGGTCGGATTCGGCTGAGACAAAGGTGAACTCCATTGCGCTGGCTGCTGTGGTTGCGGCTTACCAGAAAAAGTAAGTTGACGTGCTCAGCACCTGCATATATTTTCAACCGCGGCTACATCTCACTAAATTCAGCGTTCGCACCCAAGCGGCCCTCGTAACGCACGCTACGCGGCTTAGTCGGGCCAGGGCGCTCCGCTTCATTAAGTGATCTGTGCTTTATTGCTCTGAAAATATATGCAGGGTGCTGAGCACGATCCATACAGATAATACAGTTTAGCAAAAGTATCAGGAGGTACAACATGGCAATCAAATCACTGATAATCAACCCGGGAAGCACGAGCACGAAGATCGCGGTGTTCGAAGACGAGACCATGCTCTTCGACAAGACACTGCGTCACAGCACAGAAGAAATAAGTCAATACGATACGATATTCGATCAGAAGGAATTCAGGAAGAACATCATCCTGGATTTCCTTAAGGAGCAGAACTTCGATATAGCTACACTGGACATGGTGGTAGGCCGCGGAGGACTGGTGAAGCCCATACCGGGCGGTACATACAGGGTGTCGGATGCTCTTATGGAGGATCTGAAGATCGGACCTCAGGGTCAGCATGCATCGAACCTCGGAGGAGTGCTGGCGCGTGAGATCGCTGACAGCATAGGCAAGCCTTCCTTCATCGTGGATCCCGTGGCAGTGGATGAGCTTCAGCCCATAGCAAGGGTATCGGGTATGCCCGAGATAGAGAGAAACTCCATCTTCCATCCCCTGAACCAGAAGGCGATGGCAAGAAGGTATGCCAAGGAGAACGGCAAGAAGTACGAGGACATAAATGTCATAGTCGCTCATATGGGTGGCGGTGTATCCGTAGGTGCCCACAGAAAGGGACAGGTAGTGGATGTGAGCAATGCCCTGGAAGGGGACGGCGCATTCTCACCCGAGCGAGCAGGAGGACTTCCCGTAGGACCTCTCCTCAGGCTCTGCTTCTCCGGCAAGTACACCGAGAAGGAGCTCTACAAGAAGCTGGTCGGAGGCGGCGGATTCAACGCATATCTCGGGACCAATGACATGCAGGAAGTCACGAAGATGGCAGAGACGGACGAGAAGGCAAAGCTTCTCTTCGATGCTTTCGTATATCAGGTATCCAAGGACATAGGTGCAAGAGCTGCCACTCTCAAGGGAGAGGTGGACGCCATCATCCTCACCGGCGGCATAGCATACGGCAACAAGGTCACGGACGGCATAAAGGACTATGTGGGATGGATCGCGCCGGTAGTGGTATATCCGGGCGAAGACGAGCTCCTTGCTCTGGCTCAGGGCGGACTCAGAGTGCTGAACGGAGAAGAGGAAGCGAAGGAATACTAAATAATGAGTATAGTCGACAAGGTCTTCGGAACCCACAGTGAGAGGGAACTGAAGAGGATCACGCCCATAGTGGACAGGATAGAGAGCCTGAAGCCGCAGATGGAGGCTCTTTCCGATGAGGAGCTGAGGGGCAATACGAAAAAGTTCAAAGAGAGACTCGCTGCAGGTGAGACTCTGGATGATATGCTTCCCGAGGCATATGCCACGGTAAGAGAAGCCTCGAGAAGAGTGCTGCACATGGAGCACTTCAGAGTGCAGCTGATCGGCGGAACAATCCTGCACCAGGGGCGTATAGCCGAGATGAGGACAGGTGAAGGTAAGACACTGGTCTGTACTCTGCCGGCTTATCTTAACGCACTGGAGGGCAAGGGCGTGGAGGTGGTCACGGTCAACGACTACCTGGCAAAGCGTGACTCCGAGTGGATGGGACAGGTGCATCAGTTCCTGGGCCTCACGGTGGGAGTGGTGCTCTCGGGCATGACACAGGAGGAGAGGCAGGCGGCATACGGCTGTGATATCACCTATGTCACCAACAATGAGCTGGGCTTTGATTACCTTAGAGACAACATGGCCATATACAAGAAGCAGCTGGTGCTCAGGGACCTGCACTTCTGTATCATAGACGAGGTGGACTCCGTACTCATAGACGAGGCAAGGACGCCCCTCATCATATCCGGCCAGTCCGGAAAGTCCACAGCCATCTATCAGCTGTGCGACCAGCTGGCAAGACAGATGAAGAGAGGAGAAGCCTCCTCCGACGAGCTCTCCAAGATGGACGCCATCATGGGAGTGGAGATAGAGGAGACGGGAGACTTCATCGTCAACGAGAAGGACAACCTGGTGAACCTCACCGCGGAGGGAGTGCACAAGGTAGAGCAGTACTTCCATATAGAGAACTTCGCGGATCCCGAGAACCTGGAGATACAGCACTGCATCATACTGGCCCTCAGGGCACACAACCTGATGCACAGGGACAAGGACTATGTGGTAAAGGATGACCAGGTGCTGATAGTGGACGAGTTCACCGGACGTATCATGCCGGGAAGACGCTACTCGGACGGCCTGCACCAGGCCATAGAGGCGAAGGAGCATGTGAAGGTCAAGAGAGAATCCAAGACCCTCGCAACCATCACCTTCCAGAACTTCTTCAACAAGTTCGACAAGATCTGCGGCATGACAGGTACGGCCCTGACAGAGGAGAAGGAGTTCAGGGAGATATACGGCATGGATGTGGTGACAATACCCACCAACAGGCCTGTGGCCCGTAAGGACATGCAGGATGCCGTGTTCAAGACAAAGAAGGAAAAATACAAAGCCATATGCGACGAAGTGGTAAGGGCCCACGAGACCGGACAGCCGGTGCTGCTTGGAACCATAAACATAGACACTTCGGAGCTGCTCTCGGATATGCTTAGGAAGCGCGGCATACAGCACAACGTGCTGAACGCGAAGTTCCACGAGCAGGAAGCAGAGATAGTGGCGGATGCCGGAATGCACGGGGCTGTCACCATAGCCACCAATATGGCAGGACGTGGTACCGATATCAAGCTGGACGATGAGGCAAAGGCTGCAGGAGGCCTCTATGTCATAGGCTCCGAGAGACACGAGTCGAGACGAATAGACAATCAGCTGCGAGGCCGTTCCGGACGTCAGGGGGATCCCGGCATGACGAGATTCTACATCTCGCTGGAGGACGACCTGATGAGGCTCTTCGGCTCCGACAGGCTCATGGCTGCCTTCGAGGCACTGCAGGTGCCCGACGGAGAGCAGATAGAGCACAAGATGCTCTCCAACGCCATAGAGAAGGCACAGAAGAGGATAGAGGAGAACAACTTCGGCATAAGAAAGAACCTCCTGGAGTACGACTCGGTGAACAACGAGCAGAGAGAGCGCATCTACGAAGAGAGACGCCGCGTGCTGGACGGAGAGAGCATGAGGGATACCATCTACAAGATGATCACCGATACCGTGGAAGGAGCGGTGGACACCTGTGTGGGTGAGGATGCGAGGTCCGATGAGTGGGATATGAGGGAGCTCAACCAGATCCTGCTTCCCACCATACCCATGGAGCCGGTGAAGACTCCGGACGTAAGGGATATGAAGGACAAGAACGAGCTCAAGCAGTACCTCAAGACCAAGGCAGTCAAGCTCTACGAGGACAAGGAGGCAGAGTTCCCTGATCCCGAGGCGATAAGAGAGATAGAGCGGGTCATACTGCTGAAGGTCATAGACCGCAAGTGGATGGACCATATAGACGATATGGACCAGCTGAGACAGGGTATAGGACTGCAGGCATACGGACAGAGGGACCCCGTCGTGGAGTACAAGATGACGGGCTACGATATGTTCAACGACATGATCGATGCGATACAGGAAGAGACGGTGAAGACCCTCTTCCATATCCGTGTCGAGGAAAAGGTGGAGAGAGAGCAGGTGGCCAAGGTCACAGGTACCAACAAGGACGATACCGCAAAGCATGCTCCCAAGACAAGGAACGACAAGAAGGTGTATCCGAACGATCCCTGCCCATGCGGCTCAGGGAAGAAGTATAAGAACTGTCACGGCCGGGGGCTGGCATAAAAATGGTAGAACTGGACAATCTGAAACTGGAGATAAAAGAATACGAGGCGCCGCTGGCGGAGCTCAAGTCCTCGCTGGACCTGGAGAGCAAGGCAAACCGCATAGCCGAGCTGTCTCGCCTTATGGAGGAGCCCGGCTTCTGGGATGACCCCGAGAAGAGCCAGAAGGACTCACAGCTTCTGGGAGACCTTAGGAATGACGTGAACGGCTACAACGACCTCGAGGCAAAGTATAACGACATGCTGGAGCTCATCGACATGGCAAATGAAGAAAACGATGAGAGCATGGTAGCCGAGATCAAGGCTGATTTCGAGAGCTTCAGTCAGAAATTCGACGAGATGAGGACGGCAACACTGCTGTCAGAGAAGTATGATGATGCAAACGCCATCATCAACATCAACGCCGGAGCGGGCGGTACGGAGTCCTGCGACTGGGCATCGATGCTCTACCGTATGTATGGCAAATGGGCCGACAGGCACGGCTTCAAGATCGAGGAGCTTGATATGCTTCCGGGAGATGAGGCAGGGATCAAGTCCGTGGAGTTTCAGGTGAACGGACTCAATGCTTACGGCTTTTTGAAGTCGGAAAAGGGAGTGCACAGGCTGGTGCGCATCTCTCCCTTCAACGCACAGGGCAAGAGGCAGACATCCTTCGTTTCCGTGGACGTGATGCCCGACATAGAAGAAGATATCGACATAGACATACGGCCCGACGACATCAGGGTAGACACCTACAGATCCTCGGGAGCCGGCGGACAGCATATCAACAAGACCTCGTCCGCCATAAGGATCACACACTTCCCTACCGGGATAGTGGTCACCTGCCAGAACGAGAGGAGCCAGTTCCAGAACAAGGACAAGGCCATGCAGATACTGAAATCCAAGCTCTACATGCTGGCAAAGGAGAATAATGCCGAGAAGCTCTCGGAGATCAGGGGAGAGGTCAAGGACAACGCATGGGGATCGCAGATAAGGTCTTACTTCCTGCAGCCCTATCAGCTGGTCAAGGATCTGAGGACAGACTGCGAGATAGCACAGGCAGACTCTGTACTGGACGGAAACATAGATCCCTTCATAAACGCATATCTGAAGTGGATCGCGGTGAAAAAGAAAGAGGAAGATAAATGATCAAGGCAGCCATACTCGGATACGGCACTGTGGGCAGCGGTGTGTTTAACGTGATAAAGGAGAACAGCGAGCTCATAAACAGCAGGGCAGGACAGGAGATAGAGATCAAGCATGTGCTGGATCTGAGGAAATTCCCCGGAGACCCTGTGGAGAGCGTGCTCACGGACAACTTCGAGGACATAGCGGATGACGATGAGGTAAAGATAGTCGTCGAGGTCATGGGCGGCACGGGCGCAGCATATGAATTTACCAAAAGATGCCTGGAGGAGGGCAAGAATGTCTGCACCTCCAACAAGGAGCTGGTGGCAGAGCACGGACTAGAGCTCATGAGGATAGCCAGAGAGAACAACGTGAACTACTTCTTCGAGGCGAGCTGCGGAGGCGGAATACCCATCATACGGGCACTGAACGACTGTCTCACGGCAGATGACATAGACCGGATCACGGGGATACTGAACGGCACCACGAACTTCATCCTTACAGAGATGACTCAGAACGACGGAGTCTCCTTTGGCAAGGTGCTGAAGCAGGCACAGGCAAACGGCTACGCCGAGAGGGACCCCAGTGCGGATATAGACGGATACGATCCCGCGAGAAAGATCGCGATCCTCTCGTCCATAGTCTTCGGAAGCTCGGTGGACTACAAGGATGTCTACACAGAGGGCATAAGGAAGATCAGCGCGGAGGATATCAAGTATGCATCGACTCTGGGATGCGCCATAAAGCTTCTGGCAGAGGCTAAGAAGACAGGGGACGGTGTAAGGGCATATGTGGCACCCTTCCTGCTGGAGCCGGATCATCCTCTCTACAGCATCAACGGAGTGATGAACGCAGTGTATGTACACGGCAACATGCTGGGAGATGCGGTGTTCACGGGAGCAGGAGCAGGATCCCTGCCTACGGCATCCGCAGTGGTGGCCGATGTGATAGATGCCGCAAGGCACGACGGCAAGAGAGCTTACTGCGGCTGGAGACACGACGAGAAGCTGGCTCTCGCATCCAACGACGGTGTGAAGCGCAGATACCTCGTCAGGATCCATACCGAGGATCAGGGAGAAGCAAATTCGGTCTTTGCACCGGATGGATTTCTTGATACAATAGGAATAGGAGACCTCGAGGATGAGGTCGCATTTATCACACCGGATCTTTCAGAAAAGGATTTCGAGGCGAAAGAGAAAGCATTTGGCAAGATCATCAGCAGGATCAGATTCTACTGATAACTGAAGGGCGGTGAACATATGATAAGTCCTATAAGCGGATACGGTTCATACGGCACATGGGGCATGGGCCCCGGTATGGGCATGGGATCGGGAGCAGACACCGTAGCTCAGGGAGCTGTCGGTGCTGTAGGTGCGTCCGAGGATACGAAGCCGGTAGTCAATCCCGGTGAGTCGGATCAGGTAAAGCCCGGCAAGAGAGTATCTCCCGCAGAGTGCGAGACCTGCAAGGAGAGGAAGTATCAGGACGGCTCGGATGAGATGGTATCCTTCAAGACCGCACAGCACATATCCCCTACGGAAGCGGGTACGAAGGTGAGAGCTCACGAGCAGGAGCATGTGGCGAATGCCTACGAGAAGGCTGCCAAAGACGGAGGCAAAGTGCTGCAGGCGTCGGTGTCGATACACACAGCCATCTGTCCGGAGTGCGGAAGGACATACATCTCGGGCGGCGAGACCAATACCAAGATCGAGTACAGCCATGAGGAAGAGAGTCCCTACATGAAGGCGAGGAAGAAGATGGACGCGCAGCTTCTCCCAGGTATGAACCTGGATCTGAGCGCGTGAGTGAGGAATATATCCCGTATCGGGAATGAAACGATAGAAAGCCTGCTTTCTATTCGTTTCATGACAGAGACGGGTAGGCGGCGACGAAAGGAGCCGCCACTCCACCGAGAAAACCTTCGGTTTTCGAGGTGGATGATATATGAACAATAAAATACGATACTTCGGGGCGGGGTGAGATTCCCCACCGGCGGTTATAGTCCGCGAGCCGAGTCGCAGCAGCGACGGAGCAGGAGCCGGCGCAATTCCGGCACCGACAGTATTCGACAGACGAAGTGTCTGTCGTGAGTCTGGATGAGAGAAGATAATGATCGCATCAGTGCGTTTATTATATTTACCATGCCCCGGCAATGCCGGGGCTTTTCATTTTTATCTGTTTGCAGAAAGGAGCAACCTACAATGAACAAGAGGATCAGAAAACTGACGGGGACCGCGATGCTGTCTGCGGTGGCATACATACTTATGTTTCTGGAATTTCCCATTCCCTTCCTTATCCCGTCCTTTATCAAGATGGACTTCTCGGAGCTTCCTGGTCTCATAGCGAGCTTCGCCTACGGACCGTTATGGGGAGTGGCGGTGTGTCTCATAAAGAATCTCATACACCTCACGAACACTCAGTCCGGAGGCGTGGGAGAGCTCTCCAACTTCCTGCTGGGATCCTGCTACGTATTCACAGCCGGATGCTTATACAAAAAAATTCATACGAAGAAGGGAGCCTTCATTGGTGCCCTGGCAGGCTGTGTCATCATGGGAGTGGTATCGCTCTTTACCAACTACTACGTGGTATATCCCATCTACACCCAGTTCATGCCCATGGAGGCCATAATAGGAGCTTATCAGGCAATAGTGCCCGTAGTGGACGATCTCTGGGACTGCCTGCTCCTCTTCAATCTGCCCTTCACCATAGTCAAGGGCCTGTGCTCGCTCGTGATCACGATGCTGATATACAAACCATTAAGGAACATACTCAAGGGACAGTGACAGCAGGGGTGTATTGAACAAACCTGACAGCTAATCTATAATGTGTCCGTGGAAAAGCATACTTCATGGGCAAAAATCTCAAGGCAGCTTATCCAATGGACAGCTGCCTTTATCATATCTTTTGCGGTATTCAACGGACTGATGTTTCTTGTATATCATCCGGTGAACGAGATGGCTAGATCCGGCGGATCATCCCCGGGGCTCAAGGTGAGTCCGGATTATGGTCTCTACGGCTTCGAGGGCTATGCGCCGCGACGTATCGACAGCAGAGGCTATGTCGATCCGGATCTGCCTGTTGCGAAAAAACCGTATCTCGTAGTGGGAGCCTCCCATGCAGAGGGCTTCCATACAGCAAACGGCAGAAGGTATTCCGATATCCTGAATGCAAGATGCGGGTATACAGATTCACTGAAATTCTACAACATATCTCACAGCGAATACTTCTTCCCTGCCATAGTCAGGAGGCTAACGGCAATGAGAGAGGAGTTTCCAGATATTGCAGGCATCATCATAGATATAGACAGCACAGCTGCTGACAGCTCGCAGCTGGCGGAAGCCATGGACCAGCTTCACTATTATGAAGCAGAGGACAGCTACGAAGCACTCTATACGTCACTTTCACAGAAAGAGAGGCTGAAGTACAGGGCAATGTCGCTGCTTCCTGCTCTGAGAGGTCTTTCACTGCAGTATGAGACATTCAGAAAAAGCAGGACAGGAGCCGACCTCAACGTACTGAGAGAAGAGTCGGACGAGGAAGAAGATCCGGAAGATAAGGCACGCCGTCTGGAAGAATACGAAGAGTCGATGGACGAAACCCTCTCTTTCATATCTGAGTTTCCCTTTGACATCGTCATAGTGATGCATCCCGGGGCGGTGATCTCACCGGAGGGGGATCTGCAGACAGCAAGTGAAGATACGGATGAGATATTCGCGGCTCTGTGTGAAAGATACGATATCCCCTTTATTGACATGACGGACAGATTTGAGAAGGCGTATAAGGAAGAACACATAGTACCCTTCGGCTTCATGAACACATCAATGGGCGCAGGGCATATGAACGATAAGGCACATGAGATGATAGCCGATGCGGTGTATGAGGTGCTGGATGAGAGAGGAGGGCTCCGATGAAGGCGGCGCTCCTGATATTCGATCTGCTCTTCTACGCATATATGCTTAAAGGTACCTCCGTAGGATATGCAGGGGTGGTCATCCTGCTCGCTCTTTCTTTTATCTCCTGGATACTGGCAGCTCATATCTATGACAGAAAGTCTAAAGCTGCTCTTGCGGCAGGAGCCGCAGTGAATGTGGCGGTACTCGCATCCTTCAAATACCTTGCGCCGGGAACGGGGCTTCTGATGCCTGTAGGACTTTCTTTCTATGTATTCCAGCTGATAAGCCTGCTGGCAGATTCCTATTGCGGAAGGCTTGACGAGAGGCCGAGCCTTTTGGATACATTCCTATATGCCGGATTCTTTGTGACTATCACGTCAGGTCCCATAATCAAAGCCGCGGATTTCATGAGGGATATCAGGAAGAAGAGGACATTCGACAGGGTCCGGACAGCTGCCGGAGTATGGCGCATCCTGAGGGGGCTTTTTGAAAAGATGGTCGTGGCAGACAGACTGGGGATAGCGGTAGATGCTGTATATTCCTCGCCTGAAGCGTACAGCGGGCTCAGCCTTCTTGCAGCATCAGTGACTTTTTCCCTGCAGATTTATTTCGATTTTGCGGGTTATTCCAATGTAGCTATAGGGGTAGGGCAGATACTTGGGTTTGATATTCCCGAAAACTTCAACCTTCCCTACATGGCAAAGGATCCTTCCGACTTCTGGAGGAGATGGCATATATCCCTCTCATCCTGGCTCAGGGAATACATATATATACCGTTGGGGGGCAGCAGAAAAGGAAAGGGGCGTACGCTTTTCAACATAATGGCTACGATGCTGATCTCCGGGATCTGGCATGGGTCGACGATCAACTTCCTGCTATGGGGAGGACTGCACGGTGTATGGCAGGTCCTTCACAGAGTACTACGTAAGGAGAGAACAGCGGATGGCCGGATCGTAAGGATATTGAAGATCACAGCGACCTTCATTGCCGTAAACTTCCTGTGGATCCCATTTAGGACGGCGGATCTTAAAACAACCGCGTCGGTAGTGGGCAGGATCCTCGCTATGGCTCCCGGTGTCACCTATATCTATTCATATACACTGATCTTCGGAGTCATGCTGATCCTGTATCAGATATACATGGCAATGACAAACGGTGGGTCAGACCGGGTATGGACATTCGATCTGGCAGGCTTTAAGGGCAAGGTGATATTCATATCTGCGGTACTCGCGATACTCCTGTTTGCTTATTTCGGAAACACAGCATTTATCTACCAGAACTTCTGAGGTGTTTTGTCCTGCCTTACAGTCTCTCCTTTTTTGGATTCATTAATGCACCGTAAAGCGCAAACACTTGCGCTTTACAATTGATCTCAAAGCGCAGATTTTATTCTTTTGCGGTGCATGCCCACTATTGTTATAATTCAATATTATAAAAATATAAATACGCAAAATGCAATAATATAACAAAAACACAATTTATAATTTGACACGTTGCAAATATAAGTGTATTCTAACGATAGAAAGGAAGGTATAGAAAATGCTTATTCAATTCTCTGTGAAAAACTTCATGTCATTTAGGGAGAAGGTAATATTAGCACTAAATCCTTCAACAGATACAGAGCATCCTGAGAATATCAACGAAAGAAATGGATACAGTGCTACGAATCTGATCGCAATCTATGGGGCTAATGCTTCCGGTAAGACCAGCTTGTTCAAGGCTATGACCGTCGCACTTAATCTGATTAGAAATTCAAATATCATGCAGGTTAATCAGCCCATTAATACGATTAGTCCGTTCAAATTTGATGGAACAACTATTATAGAACCTTCTGAATTCGAGTTTGTTTTTGTGGCAAATGATAATAATAGGTATGTTTATGGTTTTTCTGCGGATGATATGAAAATAAGGGAAGAGTATCTGTATCAATATAAGAGTCAGAGGCCTACGTTAATATTTGAAAGAACTGAAGAAAAATATGAATTCAAAGCGCAGAGGAAGCTATTGGAACCGCTTGTCAGGTTTAATACGCCGAATAAACTGTTTTTGGCTACGGCTACAAACTGGAACACAGAAAGCACTACTATACCGTACAAGTGGCTTACAGAAAAGATAGTTACTTTTACTGATGCGCAATCATTGATTGACCTGTCATTAAATCTATATAAGGGAGATAGACGTGATGAATACATAAGTTTTACAGAAGAACTGTTACAGATGGCAGACATAAACATATCTAAAATAAACTTTAATGTTAAGAAAACGAAAATAGAAATGCCGATGGGTATTGGTGCACCGCAGATTACGGTAAACGGACAGCCCGTACCTGCTGTTACTGATCAGGAGTTGGAACAGATAGAGATAATTACTGAACATATGATAGGGGAGGATGACAATAAAACAAAGTACACGTTAGGCTTGGGAGAGGAATCGCTGGGAACAAATCAACTATTCATTTTGGGCCCTTTCCTTAAAGAGGCCTTTGAAAAAGGAATTGCGATAGTAATTGACGAGATCGATAAGAGCCTTCATACATTTATAGTTAAACATATCATCAATATGTTTAGAGACAAAGAAGTAAACAAGGCTGGAGCCCAGCTCGTGTTTACGACTCACGATACATCGCTCCTTTCGCTTTCGACGTTTAGAAGAGATCAGGTCTATTTTACGGAAAAAAACAATAAAACCGGAATATCTGATTTGTATTCGTTGGATGAATTACCGGTTAGAAAAACTGATAATATAGAGAAGGGCTATCTGCTGGGACGTTATGGTGCTATTCCATATATCCGTGGGGAGGAACTGTAATGACTCGGAGAGAAATTGGCATAAAAAAACGGGGAACAAGCAGAAGAAAGCTTAAACCGGTATATTTGATCATAGCAGAAGGAAAGAATAAGACGGAAGTACTGTATTTATCACATTTTCAAGATCAGGAAAAGAGTTATAGTATCCGTTTTGTAAAAGCCGGTTACAAAACCGATGCAGATTCTCTTTATAATGCCCTCATAGACAAGTGGAAGAAGCTGGATTTGTCGGCGAAAAACGGTGATCTGGGATTTGTTATTCTAGACATTGACAATGATCCGCTAAAAGCACAAAAAATCTCAGCCCTCGCACAGAACAACACGAATACAGAGGTCAGTTTTGTTGTATCCAACCCAACATTTGAGGTTTGGCTTTTGATGCATTTTAAGTATACGACAAAACAGTATAAGGATGGTAATACGGTTATAAAAGAGTTGAGGAGATATCTTCCAAATTACGAGAAGAATAGAGATTGCTTTGAAGACTGCAAAGATAAAATAAAAGAAGCGGTTAAGAATTCGATAACAATAGCGGAATATTATGCCGATAATGAATGGCCGTCAATTGAATGCAATCCCAGAACGGATATGGGATATTTGGTTGAGTGCTTGGAGGGTGAAGTAATATTTTGATCACGATTGACACCGATTACTGTATAAGGGAAAATTAAAGGGTTATGAGAGTAGTGGGATCGCAGTCTGCGGAGGATACCTACCGCATCGCAAAAGAGATCGGGGAAGAGGCAAGAGAGGGAGAGGTAGTGGCTCTCACCGGAGACCTCGGGACCGGAAAAACGGTATTCGCCAAGGGCTTTGCCGCGGGGCTCGGCGTGAAGGAGCATGTCAGCTCTCCCACCTATACCATAGTGCAGCAATATGATGACGGCAGACTTCCGCTATATCACTTCGACGTATACCGTATCGGCGACATCTCGGAGATGGACGAGACCGGATACGACGACTGCATATCTGGTGACGGAGTGACACTCATAGAATGGGCGGAGATGATAGAGGACATCATCCCGGAGAGGGCTGTCAGGGTGAAGATAGAGAAGGAGCCCTCCAGGGGAAACGATTATCGGAGGATAGAGATTGATGAATAAGATCAGCTGTACTGAACAGACCGAAGCACCTGATGCCGGGGGCGTACGAAAACTGTGAACATACTGGCGATCGATTCATCAGGGCTTGTGGCTTCGGCCGCCATACTGTCGGAGGGCGTGATAAGGGCGGAATACAGCGTATGCAATAAGCTGACCCACTCCGAGACCCTGATGCCCATGATAGACCGGGTCATAGCTTCGTCGGGACTGACACTTAAGGACATGGAGACCATAGCCGTAGCGGAGGGGCCGGGATCCTTCACAGGGCTGCGTATAGGCTCGGCCACGGCCAAGGGACTCGCAGAGGCTGCGGGAGTGCCGGTGACGGCGGTGCCCACTGTGGATGCTCTGGCCCAGAACATGGCTTATACAGACGGACTCATAGTTCCTCTAATGGATGCGAGGAGGAACGAGACCTATACAGGGATCTACCGCTTCGAGAAAGAAGAGCTCACGGTTCTCAGAGAACAGTGTGCAATACCTTTGGATGAGATCCTCGAGGATATAAACACAAGAGGTGAAAAGACGGTATTTAACGGAGACGGGGTGGCAGTCTTTGCAGAGCAGATAAAGGAGCTGTGCCGGGTGCCGTACCTTTTCGCACCGGCATCCCTCAGACTCCAGAGAGCCTCGAGCGTGGCGGTGCTTGCGGAAAAGTACTACGAAAGAGGACTGAAGCAGGACGCTGCGGAGCACAAGCCGGTATACCTCAGGGTGTCCCAGGCAGAGCGGGAGGGAGCGGCAGCGAAGAGCAAGGCAGAGCTCGAAGCAATGGCCGCAGGCCATATCCCGGGGCGCGGGTAGAGCGGGACAGTAATGAGATGCCGGGCAGCCGGCCGCGGCAGGAGACGATGATAACCTATGGACATATGAAGCTCACAGACTGCGAGAGGGTGGCAGCTCTCGAAAAGGAAGCCTTCGGACATGACGCCTGGACTGCCGAGGACTTCAGGGAATCTCTGTGCTGTGACTACGCCGTGTACGTAGTGGCGAGAGATACAGAGGCGGCGGGCACCGGGGAAGGCGATACCGGCCATCCTGCCATAGCCTGTGCCGGGATACGCAACATGTGCGGGGACGGGGACATCACCAACGTACTCGTAGAGGAGAGCTACAGGAGGCGGGGCATAGCCGGGAGCCTGCTGAGATATCTCTTCGAAGAAGGAAGGACCATCGGCGTGAGGAACTTCACCCTGGAGGTCAGGGTATCCAATACACCGGCGATCCGGCTGTACGAGAAGCTGGGCTTCATCTCAGAAGGGATAAGGCCCGGATTCTATGACGCACCGAAGGAAGATGCGATCATTTTCTGGAAGAGAGAAGGATAAGTGTTTGATATAACCCTGCTTGGAACCGGAGGCATGATGCCTCTCCCATACAGATACCTGACGAGCCTCATGGCAAGATATGACGGCAGCGGCATATTGATAGACTGCGGTGAGGCCACCCAGTGTGCCATGAGAAAGAAGGCACTCTCACCCAAGGGGATAGATGCGATCCTCTTCACACACTTCCATGCGGACCATATCAGCGGACTGCCGGGGATGATGCTCTCCCTGGCAAATGCCGAGAGGACGGAGCCGGTGCTGGTGGCCGGACCGAAAGGACTGGAGAGGATAGTGAGGTCGCTTCTTGTGATCGCCCAGGGGCTTCCGTTTGAGATACGCTTCCATGAGCTGGAAGGATCTGGGGACGCATTCGATGTGGGCGGGATGCATGTGAAGGCCTTCAGGGTGAACCATAACGTGACCTGCTACGGCTACAGCATAGAAGTGGCGAGAGCCGGAAGGTTCAACGCAGAGGAGGCGAAGAGGCTCGGGATACCCCTGCAGTTGTGGAATCCGCTGCAGAAGGGAAATACCTGCACGGATGATGAAGGGAACACCTACACTCCGGATATGGTGATGGGCGAGCCGAGAAAGGGACTGAAGGTGACCTACGTCACGGATACCAGACCGACAGCGTCCATAGCGGAGAACGCAAAGGACTCGGATCTTTTCATCTGCGAGGGGATGTACGGGGATCCTGCAAACCTCGACAAGGCAAAGGAAAAGAAGCACATGATCTACTCGGAGGCTGCGAAGCTGGCAGCGGATGCCGGAGTGAAGGAGCTGTGGCTCACGCACTACAGTCCCTCCATGAACGATCCGAGAGAATATCTGCATGTGGCAAAAGGGATCTTCCCGGACACCGTGGCAGCAAAGGACGGGAGAACAAAGGAGCTCAAATATGAAGAAGCAGAATAGTACGGCAAAAACGGTGATAGGACTCGTCATCCTCGCGGTGGCGGTGCTGGCGATATTCATACTCGCGATCAATACCCCGGACAAGAATGCCGATACGGTAAAGATCACAGCAGCAACGAAGCAGCTGACGAAGAACTATGCAAAAGACTACCCGGCGACTCCCAAGTCTGTCGTGACCGAGTATGCCGAGATCACGAAATGCTTCTATGATCCGGAGACGAACGAGGATCAGATCACGGGACTTGCGACACAGATGAGACAGCTCTTCGACGATGAGCTCGTAGCGAATCAGAGCTTCGATGACTTCGTCACATCCCTCAGATCGGAGATCGCGATCTACAGGAGCGAGGAGAAGCTCATATCCAGCTACTCCGTCTCTTCCAGCACGGATGTGAAGCAGGAGACCAATGAGTACGGTACCCTGGCAACCCTGTACCTCACACTGAATGTCAGGGATGACGGGGCTATCAACAAGATCAAAGAGCAGTTCCTGCTGCGGCAGGACAAGGACAGACACTGGAAGATAGTGGGCTGGGTACTGGCGGATCAGGAATGAGCGATATAAAGATACTCGGGATAGAGAGCTCCTGTGACGAGACTGCTGCAGCTGTAGTCGTAAACGGCCGGCAGATGCTATCCAATGTCATCTCATCACAGATAGAGACACATACGAAGTACGGGGGCGTGGTGCCGGAGATCGCATCCAGGCAGCATATAGAAGCCATCGTCCAGGTGGTACGGCAGGCACTGAATGATGCCTCCCTTACCATGGAAGACATAGATGCCGTAGCCGTGACCTACGGGCCCGGACTCGTGGGACCTCTCCTCGTGGGAGTCTCCTACGCGAAGGCCTATGCCTACGGATGCGGAAAGAAGCTCATCGGTGTCCATCATATCGAAGGACACATATCAGCCACGTTCATAGAGAATAAGGACCTGGAGCCTCCCTTCATGTGCCTCGTGGTATCGGGAGGGCATACCCACCTCGTCAATGTGTCAGACTACGGGAAATACGAGATCCTGGGGCGCACCATGGATGATGCCGCGGGAGAAGCCTACGATAAGGTGGCGAGAGCCATAGGACTCGGCTACCCCGGAGGACCCAAGATAGACAAGGCCGCAAAGAGCGGAAACCCTGAGGCCATAGACTTCCCCAGAGCGCATATAGAAGGGGATGAATACGACTTCTCTTTCTCCGGACTCAAGAGCGCCGTGCTGAACTATCTGAACTCCTGTGAGATGAAGGGAGAAACCATAGTCAGAGAGGACGTGGCGGCATCCTTCCAGGCAGCTGTCGTGGATGTACTCGTGGGGAACTCCATGAGTGCCGTGGACAGATACAAAGCCCGGAAATTCGCCCTGGCAGGAGGGGTGGCCTCCAACAGTGCACTTAGAGAAGCCATGAAGCAGGCCTGCGACGAGAGGGGTGTGGACTTCTACCTCCCATCACCCATACTCTGCACCGATAACGCTGCCATGATAGCAGCGGCAGCATATCACATATATCTCAATGACGAATTCGCGGACCTTTCCCTGAACGCCGTGCCGAACCTGAGGCTGGGATAGGATTTATGTTCAATACGCACTCCACTACGCTCTAAGCTTAAATCCCTATTAACTTAATGCAGCCGGAAATCATAAAGATCAGAAGAATTGGAACGAGGAGGATAGACTGTTATGGATAATCTTGGCGAGATAATTATATATCAGACAGAGGATGGATTAACAAAGCTGGATGTCAGAATGGAGGATGAAACTGTATGGCTGACACAGCAGGATTTAATGCCAAAGCAAAGAATGGCGGAAATAAGTCATTTGCAGGCATATGGGTATCTGATTTACACCTTGCTTACACCTTTTGATTTTGGAGAAATGAGACCTCGGAAAGAGAGAATCAAAGACATGATTAAAGTACTGTTCGTCTGCTGGGGCAAAAGATTTCAGTAAAGCGGAAGGCCCTGAAAATAGGGAATTCTGATGATTTTTCAAACGGATTTACACCCCGTTTACACCTTTTGAGGTGAACTACCCGATGAATGATGAAAGCACTTTGCATAATGCAGGGTGTTTTCTTTGGATTGATTGACAAAAACTTTGGTTTGAGATACAATTTCTTTGGATTCGGAGGACAAAACTATGGATTATAGACAGATAAAAAAACAGGCAAATGAAATACTTAAGAACAAAACAGCAGAATGCTCGTATATAGAATACAAGACATCAGAGCAACAGCTGGATAAAATATTAAAAACCATCTGCGCATACGGAAATAACTATTACAACAATGATATTCAATATATTTTTATTGGTGTCGAAGAGGAAAATAACGAAGAACAGAAAGCGATTCCGGTTCTTCCAATCAAGGGAGTTACTGAAGGACGGCTGGAAAAATGCAAGAATACCATCAATTCATTGCGCTCTTTTTTATATCCCAATGTTGCGTTTGAAGTAGTAGCAAATGATATGGATGGAATCAGTTATTTGCTTATTATTGTAAAGCGCCAGACCGGAGGTCCTTTCATGGTGGCTGAAAAAGCTGAAAAAGACAAAAAGATTAATCTTAAACCGGGAAGATATGTGAGAATTGAAGCGGAAACACGTCTTGCGAGAGTAGATGAAGAGTATGATCTGCTGCGTAAGTTTTCCAATTTTCATTTTAGTTCGATTGTAAGTTCCGGTGCTTCAATTGATGACTTAAATATTGACTTATTAAGAGAATACTTTTCTATTACAAGCTCAAGACAAATCAGTGATGGAATGGGAAAGAAAGAGCTGGCTAAGGCCTTGGATTTGATTGATAAAAATGATCCAACTGAAAGACGAGTTAAAAATTATGCTGTACTCATGTTTTCCGAGCATCCGGAAGATCGTATTCCATATGCATATACGGAACTAATTGTTGATATGTTTGGCACAAAAAGAAAGATGGAATCCAAAGTATTTAAAGGTGCAGTTTGGAAACAGTATTATGCTGCGTTGGAGTACATCAATAACAATTTCTTAAATGAATTGGTTATACGTGATGATGGCAACTCAGACAATCGTAAAATCGAGAACTTCACGTTTATTGCACTGGAAGAATTGCTTGCAAATGCCATTGTTCATAACAACTATGAAAATGGTAAGCCAATCCAAATATATGTGTCTGAAAAACAGATAAACATTGTGAATTATAACAAGCCGTTACCGCCTATACGCATAAGTGATCTGAATGAGAGAACGTTTTTTAACGAGCGAGACACGGAGAATCCTGAAATCAGGGATATGTTTAAAGCATTAGGCATTATAGAATCTTTCGGAACAGGTATCGGGGAAGCCAAAAGATCAATGCGGGAAAATGGATCTCCGGATCTTTTCTATAAGACTTTTGATGTAAATGACAACGTTACTTCTGTGGTTATACCTGTAAATGAAGAATACTATGAAATAAAAAACGGCTCCAAACCAAAGAAAAAAGTTTGGATTGAGACTGAAACCAAAGATTTCAAGCAGAAAATCTTGGATTCGGGGTATACAAATAAAATAAAACAAAACGTATTGAAGTTATATGAGGAAATCGGGACAGAGGTTTTTGGGAATTCTCGAGTAGTTAAAATTCTGGGATGTTCGGAAGTGACAGCAACGTCCTATTTGAAAAGGATGGAGGATGAACTGAAGATCATTGTTCCGGTAGAAGGAATGGGAAAAGGGAAATATAAGTTTTCTGTATAAGTAATAGAAAAGGTTATATGGAGAAATTCTGCTGTTTAGTAGCTGTTTGATCGAAAATGGAGGAAAGGAATGCTCTGTGATGTTGTGAAGCATGATGAGTGAAGGGTGTGGTGTTTATGGTAAAGAAAACAATGAATAGTTTGTTCCTGAATTATCTTCTGCAAAGCCAGGACAACATCGAAGCAACTGTTGAAAAATGGACCAAGGATTTTAATATCGCTGAGAATATAGATGAAATATCTGAAACACTTAATGAACATATGGTGTTTATAATGGCTTGTTGGGGAGAAATAGGATGGTGTTTGCCTAAGTGGAAGGAACAAGAAATAAAACTGGGGAAAGTGCTTAATGATTTGAAAAATAATATTCCTATAAATAATATAGACGAAGGATTAGCTGAGTGCTTCAAAGAAAAGGAAATTGAAGCCCTGGTGATTTTAATTCAAAATCATTTCAATAATTCTGAAAAGATAAAGCTGGATTTGGCGTTTGAGTTATATTTAAAACAAGAATATTTTGCTAGTTCTGTATTACTTGCCGGTCTTATAGATTCAACGAGCATAAATCAATATTTAAAAACACATGACAGTGAATCGAATGTTAGTCAGTGCTGGAAGTGTTATGGTAAAGTGATTCAAGAAAAATATGGAGGCAAGTATTTTAGTGGCTCATTCACATATAATCAATCTGCAAAAAACAATCAGCGAGCAAAAAAACAATAGACTTTTTTAGATCGATAAAACATGAGGGATGTTTTGATAATGAGAAAAGCATATTGATTCAGCTTTCTTTTGCATTGTTAAAGTTTTTCGATGATAGTAATTGGCAAGATAAACATAATGGAAAAATCCCTTCATCAATCAATAGGCATTGGCTGGTTCATAGTATGTACGACTATGATGACATTAAACGAGCCGACTGCGTAAAGCTGTTTTGCATATTATTCCAGATGGTTGAGTTGTATAGTTTGGAAGAGAAAAGACATTTAAGAAAGAAATGATTATGGATTTAGATGTAAGGCAAGGTTGTCTGCTGAAAATATTTGTGTATCTGATACTACTGTAAGACCCAGAAAGGACATGTATCTTTTTGAATATGAAGCGGTAAATGAGGCTGTACTAAATGCTTTAGTTCATAATGACTGGACTGTGACAGAACCACAGACAACTATATAAAATGCAGAATTCCGTTTAATGAAAAGGTACTTGAGGCTAGCAAGAAAAATGTCGGTACAAATGTCGGCACAAATGTCGGTATAAATAAAACAGAAAAAGCTGTATTAGGGATATTAACAAGAAGTCCGGAAATGACGGCTGAAGAGATAGCTTTAGAAGTAGGAGTTACAAAGAGAACTATAGAACGTGCTTTGGTCAGTTTAAAGAAAAAGGGCCTGATGGAGCGAATTGGATCAAATAAGAGTGGCAGCTGGGGAGTAATACAATAGTGCGATTATGAGGATCAAAATAGGAGGAAAAGTAAAAGTGTATTTGAAGTATGTTCAAATTGTAAACTATAAAAACCTGAGAAAAACTCGATTTGAATTTGGAAAAGGAGCAAATACGGTTATTGGGGAAAACGATTCTGGAAAAAGTAATGCGATGACTGCAATGAGAATTTTACTAGATGATGGTTACTTTTATAACACAAAGCGTTTAAAAGAATCTGATTTCTCTGAGAGTCTTGGTGATTGGAGAGGGCATTGGATTATTATTTCAGCTTTTTTTGACCAAATAACCGATATAGATCAGCAAAGTGAAGTATGTGCACATATTACTCCTGAAGTTGAGGATGAAAACTTTTTAAAATCATTTATTAGATGTGAAGGAAATAACTATGGCGTAGTGTCATTGTTCATCCGTCCAAATAAAAAGCAAAGGAAAGCACTTTTTGAAGCGCAAACAAAGAGTGATTTTGATAATGTAAGAAGTAATATTTCTTTGCTTGATTATGAGTTCTTATATACTGTGCGTTCTCAAGCGGTTTTTACAGATGAGGAAGTATATAAAGAAATTGTAGGAGATTTTGAAGAAGGGGATTGCCCGGATCCTGATGATGAGGATAGTTATATTATTGGAACAAAGGTCGATATTCTAGACATTTGGAAACATATTTCTCTTGAGTTTATAGATGCTTTAAGAGATGCGCAGGGTGAACTAAGAAAGCCTAAAAATCCGTTGAGACGTATCTTTGATGTAGTTAACCAGGAGGTTGATTCTGAAACGATTGACTCAATTAAGGATAAAATAAGAGAACTGAATCAATCTTTATCAGATATCCCACAAATTCAGAATATAGGTAATGACGTAAATAAAAAGCTTAATGATATTGTTGGACTTGTGTATTCACCAGAAATATGCGTGGAATCACATATTAGAGAAGAAATTGAGTCTATAGCAAGGAATTTAACTATTGTTCCGGCAGATGAAGACGATATAGATCAGTTGGGACTAGGACATCTCAATATACTTTATATTGCTTTGAAACTTGTAGAATTTGAGGTGAGTCGTAAGCATGAAGTGCTCAATATAATGATAGTAGAAGAACCTGAAGCTCATATACACACACATATTCAAAGAACATTATTTGAAAATTTAAACATAAAAGAAAATTATACTCAGGTTATCATGACAACACATTCTACGCATCTTTCGGAAGTATCAAATATCACTAAAATGAATGTGCTAATGCGTAGGGGGAATCAGGCTATAGTCATGAGACCAACTAATGGGCTTCAAAAATTTGCAGAAGATTCAATTGGAATAGTGGATCTTCCGATAGAACAGTGTATAGAGAGATATTTGGATGCAAAGAGATCGGTATTATTGTTTTCAAGGGCAGTTATCCTTGTTGAAGGTGATGGAGAGGAATTATTGATTCCGTCATTGGTAAAGCTGTGTTTTGGAGTTTCGCTAGATGAACTTGGTATAGGTCTTATCAATGTTGGAAGTGTGGCTTTTGAATATGTAGCATGCATTTTTTCGGATGAAAGAATACAGCGTAGATGCGCGATTGTGACTGATTTAGATGCTGTTGTGGAAAATGCAGAGAAGTGTTCCGCAAACGCGGCACAATTAGGTGCTAACCGTAAACAGAAGCTTGACGCTTTGTTTGGAGAAGATATTTGGGTGAGCGGTTTTTTTGCTCCACACACTCTAGAGATTGATTTTTATAATCTGGAAGATAATAGAAAGCATATAGAAAAATTTATAAATCAGCATTACAAGCAAAAAGCAGCAAAAGAAAAGCATATTGCAAATCTTTCTGCCAGTGAAGCAGAAAGATATGATACTGTGCTCACGGTGGTAAAGGCGCTGGGAAAAGGTTGGCATGGAATATTATTGGCTAATGATATCGATAGAACAGTACGGATTCCAGAGTATATTGTTCAGGCATTAGCCTTTGCTACACAAGATGTAATAACTCCACATATCTTGAAACGAATGGCGCTCTATGTTCTTGAATCCTATGAAGATGAGACAGATTTAAAGAATAACATGTTAAAGGCAAGAACGGCAGAGGAGATCCTTGAAAACCTAGATGCAATATGTGCGGAATACAAGGAGGATGAGTTCACATTATTTGCAGAGCTTTGGAAGGAATATAAGGGATATGAGTAATGTAGACTTGGAACTGCTTGATTCATTAAGTCCAGAACAAAAGAGCGCTTGTGTATGTTTGGAGAATATGCTTCTTACGGCCTGCCCTGGAAGTGGCAAGACTAGAACAGTTTCATATAAACTTGCGTTTTTATTGAATCATTTTTCTGATTCAAGGAGATTACATATTGCGATTACCTATACTAACAGAGCAGCTGATGAAATAATGGCAAGGTTAGATGCGCTGGATGTAACTGCGGAAAATATCTGGGCAGGGACAATACACCAGTTTTGTATGGAATATATTATAAGACCATATTCTATGTATTCAGATAGGCTTAGAAAAGGGTACCACATTATTGATGAATATGTGCAGCATGAATATAAGCGTGAAATTAAAAATACATTAGGAATTAATTGCAATGACCGGGAAATAGACAAGCATCCGCGGATAGTGGCTGCTTATAGGCAACTTCTGCTACAAAGAAAAGAAATTGATTTTGATGATATTTTGGCGGAGTCTCTAAAAATATTGGAACAACGTTCATATGTAGCTGTAAATATTGCTTCAATCATTGCTTCTATACAGGTGGATGAATATCAAGATACTAATGAGAATCAGTATGCAATATTAGCAGAAATCTGTAAGAAGAATAATGATATTATTATTTCATTTATTGGCGATGTAAATCAGGCCATTTATGGAGGATTAGGCGGGGTTGCTAAAACTAAAGAAGAAATAGGTTCTCTGTTTAGGAAAGAATTTACGGAGAAACATTTAACCGGATGTTATAGATCAATACAACAAATAGTTGATTATTACAGCAATTTTGCTGTTAATAGAATTGATATCTCATCAATGCGCTCTGATTCAGAAAAAGATGCCATTATATCGTTTGAAGATAGCGTTAACAAAGATGATTTGGCTGATTATATAGCTGAAATAGTAAAAGAGAGACTAAACCAAGGAGAAAAAGAGGAAGAGATTTGTATTATTGCTCCTAGATGGGAACTTATATTCTCAATGGCAAATAGATTAAGGATGAAATTGCCGAAGGTCATGTTTAATGCTCCAGATATTTCTCCGTTTAAATATGATCCGATGAATCCGTTCTATCTTTTGGCTAAGCTTACTTTTATGAAAATACAGGGACATGAAAAGGCTAGAAAAAGATACGCTAACGATGTCATAGGAATGTTAAAAGATGACTATGGTATTAACATAAAAAAAGGATTCGACTGCTTTAGTTTACTTAAAATAATAAATTCAATAATTAAACCAGCGGATGCAGATGGAATAGAAGTCTATAAAAATGCTGTTGGAAGAGTAATGTCGGCATTGAAAGTAGAACTGTCGTATGAAAAGGCTCTTGAAAATTGTTATAACCAATTTCTTGAAAAAACAAGTGAAAGAGTGAGTAAAAATTCTCTTTCTACATCATGTTGTGATTTGACAAAATGTTTTGAAGAAAAGCATGGTGTGGTTATTAGTACAATTCATGGCGTAAAGGGTGAAGAATATAGTACAGTTATAGCTTTCGGCCTACTTAATGGCTTTGTACCTCATTGGAATGATATTAAATCTGGAGATAGAAAAAATGTTGCATATAAGCTTTTGTATGTTCTGGGATCAAGAGCAAAAGAAAATTTGTTTTTGATAAGCGAAACTGGCAGAGCAACGAAAGTGGGACCATACACACCGACTGATGAGCTTGTTAGTGTTGAATGGGAATATACAAAACTATAGTCAGGAGGGTTTTATGAAACACGAGGTTTTGGATAAGAAAATTGAAGTAGGGGAAACGGATATCACGTTTGAGTCAATCTATAATAAGCCATTTATACCTCAAGATTATATTGAGGATATAAAAAAAGCTGATATTTTAATAATTCCTGAAGAAAATTTCAGAGAAGAGGGGGATGTCCTTTTCCCAGAGACTACGAGGGAGTTTTTAGAGTATCTTCGAGAGGGAATCCCTGAAGATATGTCTGTGGACATAGCTATTTCTGATGAAGACTTCAGAAAAATAGAATTACATTCAGATTTGGTAAATGTTGCAACAATCATTGTAAGTAGCGCTGCATTTAGTATTGCTTGTAATTTGCTCTCTTCGTTTTTATACGATACGGCAAAAAAATTATTGAAGAAGTCAGAAGATTTGAATGCCAAGGTTAAGATAATATCCGAGGAGACGAAAACAAAAAAATCAAAATGCATAACTTACGAAGGTCCTGTTTCTGGAATCAAAGAGGCTTTGGAACAAGCTTCAAAGGATTTGTTTAAGGATGAAAATGATGAAAAATAATGAAATAGAAGACTATTTATCATCTTTTAATATAAGCCTTGAGCAAAGTGTATATGATCGAATACAAGATGCATTAGATAATGCCATTAGTAGAAATAACGAAGAAGTGGCAAATTATTATTGGTGTTTAAAAGCTATTTTTATGATTCAAAAGACTTTTCTGATGGCATATAATGAGATGAAAGCAGAAAAGTATGAAGAAGCGTGGCGTAATTTAGATTCGGCAGATATCATGCTATCAGGATTAAACCAGAATTTTGATATAAAAGCAGGTAATGACAGATATCATTTGGTATTCATATCACGAATTATTAAAGAGTATCAGAAGACGTTTCCGTACCATCACTTTTTTAGCAGGGAATGTGTTATAAAATCTGAAAAGTGCTCAATATGTGGGAAGCTTGTTTTGCTAAGAAAGCCTTGCGGTCATAAAAAGGGCAAGTTATATATGGGTCAACTATGCCAACATGTAATAACTGACTTGGAGATGAAAGCTATTGCTATTGTTACTCACCCATTTGACAAATATACATATTTAAAAATTCCAGATAAGGAATACAACTATGGTATGGTTGAAATGCTGATATCAGAGATTAATAATCCCTATGAAGATTTTTGGATTGAAACCGTAAAGAAAAAGAAACCAGAGTATGAAAAGATTGGAAGAAATACAATTTGTCCATGTGGGTCAGGGAAAAAGTATAAAAAATGTCATTTAGGAGATCAGGATGAGCTGATGGATCATAATATAGTTCGTCTCAAGCATCCAGTGAAGAATAAGTATCCAAGCATACAATATTTTGGAACGTGGAAGACGTGATGTATAAAAGCAAAAGGTGGTTTATGATGAGGGCAATCCTTAAGAAATGTTCATGGTAAATGGAACATCAGGTAAGCTGTAAAGACTATTCCTGTACTCTGAAATAACAACGAAAAAGGGTACAGGAAAAGTTATTCCATAAACAAGACATGCTGTTGTCTTGTTTGCTTTGGTAGGATAAATAAGAAAGGTAAGCATATGAAGATTGACAGGTTGATTGGAATATTATCGATACTGTTGCAAAAAGAGATAATAACGGCACCTGAACTTGCAGAGCATTTTGAAGTGTCTCGGAGAACGATAGGCAGGGATATAGAGGATCTTTGCAAAGCCGGAATACCGATTCGTACGATGCAGGGAACCGGAGGCGGCATTTCCATTATGGATGGATACCGCATATACAGAACACTTGAGCTTTGAATATCATTTTTATTACGAGACCGAGCTGTGCCGCACTCTACACAGCATATACACCGGTTGAATTCGCATTGCATTTTAAGTATATTGGATAAGTGAGTTTTCAGGACTCACCCATCGTGGGTATATCCCTGAATGCCGTGCCGGACCTCAGACTGGGGGAAAAGAGATGAAGCGGAATATGTCGAAAGTGCAGATAGCGGTCATAGCTTTATTCACTCTGATATGTACCTGTACAGGTGCGTATCTTTGCAGATCCGTACTTCTATCACGAAGCTACACCTTCAATCCCACAGTATATGCATCGGACCTTATGCAGGCTGACGGTACGGTGATACTTAACGGAGATATGGATGACGGGAACGGCAGATATCACACCAGGCGCTTCAGCCTGCCAAAAGGGAACTTCAGCATAGACATCGAGTATGAAGCGGAGCATGACTACAACGTGGCGGTATGTCTCGATAATGACGTGGATGTTCAGGTGCCGCTGACAGCGGGAGAGGGTGTCGAAACTCAGATATTCTCTCTGGAGTGGCCGACGGACAGGGCATATTTCAATCTTGAGGTACCCGAAGAAGGGACGGTGTCCATAAAGCGGATAACTATCTCGTCTGCGAGACCCTTGTATACCGACGGACTCTTCCAGCTTCTGATATTGCTTATCATCTATATACTCTTCCTGTATCATGCCGTGAGATATCCGGAGTACAGCAAAGACAAGAAGACAGCATTGATCGTGCTCCTTGCCATGGCGATAGCGGTGAACATACCTATGTATACGGATATCTGTACGGAGACTCCCGGCAGATGGAGTCTCTTCAGTCCGTTCGATGCCATGACGAGATTCGGTACGGATACCAGAGCACAGCTTTTGAGACTGGAGGGTGTGGTATACGGACTGCTGGACGGGCAGTATCCCGTGATCATAGCGCCGAACTATCTGAACGAATGCGGGGAACTCTCTTTCCTCTATCCGGACTTTTTCCTCTATCCCTTTGCCATAATGAGGCTTTTCGGAGCATCGATGCTCATGGCCTTCAGGCTGATGAATGTCACAGTCAATATAGCGGTGATGCTATCCATGTATTATGTGTGCAGGGAGATTTCAGAGAACAGATATCTGTCCCTCATCATGACGGGGGTATATCTCTTCGAGCCGCACAGGCTCAGGGTGGTGCTGGAGAAGGGGGCGGCTATCGGCATGGGTCTGCCGTATATCTTCGTTCCCCTATGCATTTTGGGAGCATACCTGATATTGAAAAAGCAGAAGAAAGGAGCAGTTATCCTCGCGCTGGGCATCTCGGGTATAATTGAATCTCATGTGACTACAGTGATATTGATCATGTTGTTGCTCGTATTGTTGTTTATCGTATTCATCAAGGAGATGATGTCGGACAGGGAGCATGGACTGAAGCTCATAGGGATGAGCATATTGATGACTATAGCCATAAATCTGGGAACCTTGATAATCTTTGTATTCTACTATGCAAGTGGATTAAATCTCTCGGCGCTAAAATGGGCTGAGTGGACACAGTATCTGCTGAATGGTATACAACTTGTGACTGACCCGGAGAGTCTGTTTTATTTTTACGGTATTGTCGTTACAGTAGTTTTGCTTTCAGTGTTTAGGGAAAAGAGTATAGAATACAGACTTGCGGTCATATTGACCGTTTATACCGCTGCTCTTTTTCTTATGTCGTGGGACTTATTCCCGTGGGAATACTTATCGGATCATTCTATTGTAGCGAGAGAATTCACAGAATATATGCAAAAGCCGCACAGGTTCTATACCGTTATGGATGGGGCCCTGGTGATCTCTTTGCTTCTGATACTGAAGGACAGAAAACCCGACCGTCGTGCTGTGGCAGCAATGATAATATCAGGAGGAGCAGCTCTTTTTTTTGGTGTTTGCGTAAAGTACGGAACCTACCTGACCATATCTCCGGTCCTCTATGATGAGATAGTGGGAGATATTAATACAAAACAGAATTTTGACTATCTTCCGATAGATGTGGATAAGGACATGGATTTTTCGGGGGTTGCCTCTCTGTCCGATCCCGGAGCTGTAGAGTCGATTGACTATAAAAAACGTGGGACGCATGCGGATTATACATATATCACAGACACTGAAGGGATATATGCCGAGTTCCCGATCCTTACTTATTCAGGCTACAAGGCATATGACGAGAGAGGGACAGAGCTGGAAGTCATCAAGGGTGAAGGAGGAAGGCTTACCGTGTATCTCATAGGAGATGGAGCTCAACACGAGATCCATGTTGGATTCAGGGTTTTCCCTATATTCAAAGCAATATATATTCTTTCACTTGCATCGGCAACAGTGATAATACTATTCTATATAAAGAAATTCACTTTAAAACGGGTTAACGACAACACAGGTGATCAAAATACTTAAGGAAAAGATAAGAGATCCATACAGACTATCAGGCATTGCGATGATAGCATTCGTGCTCATCTGCTATGTGATACTCATGATGCACAACGGATTCAGATACCTGAATGCGGACGACTCGTCAGAGCTTGTGCTCGCCAGGATCTTAGCAGAGCAGCACAGCATACTTACAAAGGACTGGTGCTACTCTTCGGAGCTTCGCGTGCTCAATACGAATCTGATCTTCGCACCCATGTTCATGATATTCAGGTCATGGAAAGCAGTCAGGATAGCAGGAGGCATCCTCCTGATGCTCCTCTATGTCATATCATATCTTTGGATCCCAAGAGCATGGAAATATGAGAGCAGATGGTTCTATCTGACAGCCTTCATACTGATCATGCCCTATGCGGAGCCATGGATGTTCTTCGGACTCAAGATGTACTATATCCCGCATGTGACGATTTCCTTTGTATCATTTGCGCTTTTGGGAAAGATCGGAAATGCAGAAACAATAAAAAAGAAGATCATATTTACTACAGTGCTGGCAGTCTTTGCCTTTGCGGCAGGTTTGGGCGGTGTCAGGTCTGTGGAATACACTTATCTTCCGCTTTTTTTGTGCACTATCCTGATGTGGTTCATGAAAAAAAGTGAGGTGGACAACGCGTTAGCAGCTTTAGTGGCCCTTGTCGCTTCCGGAGAGGGCTATATCGTCAACAATACGGTGTTGTCAAAGGCATATGATTTCCATTCATATACTAACGTATCATTCATCCGCCTGTCTTTCGAGAAATTGGAATGGGCGCTGGATGCTGTACTGGCATCTTTCGGATACGTAATAGGTGAATACTTCGTAAGCTTCGGCGGAATATGTAATGCCATTGCGGTACTGATGACAGTATTCTTCTTTACGACCTTTATCCTGGTCTGGCGAAAGAGGGGAGAACTGTCTTATACGGAGAGCTTCATATATCTCTTTGCTACAATAACCTTCCTGCTGAACACCTTCGTCATGACTCTCGGACAGAATGATGAATATGCGGACAGATACATCAGCATAGGTATGGTACCTGCGATAATGCTCATGGGGCTGATCTATAAGCTGTATATAGAAGGAAAGGAAAGGGCAAAGGCTATCGGTGCTATAATGATAGCGGTATTTCTGATACTGGGGGCGAGAGGATATCTCAATCTGATACACTACAGCGGAAACGGAAACAGACAGGGATATATTAACTTCCTAGAAGAGAATGGATACGACTACGGCTACGCCACCTTTTGGAATGCCAACATCACTACGGAGATGACAGACGGAAAGATCGATATGACCTCATTGGATCCCAACGCTGAAGATCTCAGGGTGTTCAGATGGCTGACAGACAAGAGGCTTATAGATGGACCGCACGACAGAACTTTTCTGGTACTTGAAAATGAAGAGACCGGTATTTACAAGGGAAGCGAGCCGGTATACAGCGACGACTCATTTAGCGTGTATGAGATAGATAAAAGTGAAATAGTCTTCGATGAGTGATCGGAGTGAGGGATACTGAATGGGTGAGACGGAAGAAAAGAGCATAAGATGTGCGGCAGTGATACTTGCCGGAGGGTCGGGGAGACGCATGGGGGGAAAGGTGCCTAAGCAGTTCATGGAACTTGCAGGGAAGCCTGTGCTGTGGTATTCACTTAGGACTTTCTCGGACTGCGATTTTATAAATGAGATCGTGATCGTCTCGGACGAAGAGCATATAGGGTATGTAGAGAATGACATCGTAGATCTTTATGGCTTCCATAAGGTGAACTCCGTGGTAAAGGGCGGAAGAGAAAGATATCACTCTGTGGCGAGGGGGCTCGAGGCTGCATCCACTGATACAGACTATGTCTTCATCCATGACGGGGCGAGGCCCTTCGTGACAGAGCATACCATAGAGAGATGCCTGCACTATACAGTAAAGTACAAGGCAGCAGTGGCAGCGGTGAAGACGAAGGATACCGTCAAGATAGCAGATGATGACGGATTCATAGTATCCACACCCAACAGAGCAAATGTCTGGCAGGTGCAAACCCCACAAAGTTTCGAATACCTTCTTATAAGAAACGCATACAGAAGACTGCTGGATGACGAAGAGAGGCTCATATCAGCAGGGGTATCCGTTACGGACGATACCATGGTAGCCAAGATGTATGCCGATGTGGATTCCAGACTAGTGGAGAGCACATATGAGAACATCAAACTCACAACACCCGGCGATATGGAGTATGCAAAGAATCTGCTCAAAAAAGAATGAAATGGATAACGAGTATTGATAGCTACATTTTTTGTGATTAAAAACAAGGATTGTTGATCAAATGAATCTGTCGAGCATGGCCTTTTTGGCCGGATTCTTACCGGCAGCTCTTGTCGTATATTGGGTCTTTCGAAAAAACGTATTTTTACAGAATATGATCCTGTTAATTGAGGGTCTTGTATTCTATGGCTTTTTTGACTGGAAATATCCCATAGTACTACTGGGCATCATAGTTATAACTTACTTTGCCGGCATATCATCAAAGAGAATACTGCAAATGTCCGGTATATGTGCCATCCTTTTGTTGCTTGCTTTTTTTAAGTATACGGGGATGCTTGTTGAGGGCATATTTCTTCCGACAGGGATGTCTTTTTTTGCTTTTTCGGCAGCAGGGTATCTGTTTGATATAAAATACAAGAAATATGTACCGGAAAAAAATATCATGTCAGTTGCCCTGTTTCTCTGCTTTTTTCCTGTGATCATCGCCGGTCCGATCTTGAGATATCCCGACATGGAATCACAGATAAAAAATAGAAGAACTATTGATTTTTCGCATTTTGAAAAAGCTGTCCTCGTATTTACATACGGGTTGTTCCTAAAACTGGTCATTGCAGATCGGATAGCGATTTTCGTTAACAATGTCTATGACACGTACAGAGAATGCTCCGGACAGATCTTGTTTTTGGGGGCTGTTGCATATAGTTTGCAGATATATGCCGATTTTGCCGGGTACAGTTATATGGCAGCGGCTGTAGCAACATTGTTAGGATTTGAGATCCCGGAGAATTTCAGGCAGCCCTATTTTGCGGTTTCAATAGCTGACTTCTGGCACAGATGGCATATATCATTGTCGTCGTGGCTGAGAGATTATGTGTATATACCCATGGGAGGAAACAGGAAAGGGGAGAAGAGAAAATATCTGAACACTATCATAACTTTCTTTATTAGTGGTGTCTGGCACGGAGTAGGACTAAACTATCTGGCATGGGGATTGTTGCATGGGATGGGACAGGTCATCGGCTCGAGATGCAAAGGTGTATTCAGCCGTATAGGAAAAACTGTGCCATACAGAGTGTGGAGATCGGTCGTTACTTTTTTGATCGTAAGTCTCCTTTGGGTGTTTTTTAGAGCAGATTCATTATTAACAGCATTGTCTTATATCAAGCATATGATAACGGAAAGCAGACCGTGGGAACTTACGGACGGGACTCTGTTCTCGTTTGGTATAGATGGCATGCAGATGTTTTTGCTGTTTGTGTTTGTTCTGTTAATGGTGGTGGTATCACTGATAAGAGAAAAATATGGCAACAGTGATATATTTCTAAAACAGAATGTGTTGATCAAGTGTGCCGGTGTTTTAGCTCTTCTTATCATCATCTCATGTTTTGGGTGCTACGGGATTGCGTCCGAGGAGAGCAGCTTTATCTATATGGCTTTTTGACTTATGAAGAGGACGATCATAAAAAGGATAATTGCGATAGTGCTTTTCGTATGTATTCTGTGTGGGATACACGTACGGATCACGAGTATTGTAGAACCGTATGAACTGGGGATTTATTCCCAAAAGGAGGATACGATCGACGTACTGATCTTAGGAAGCAGCCTTGCGGGATCGAATTTTGATGGCCAGGTTTTATGGGATGAATATGGGATAAGTGCATATAGTATGTGGGGGATGGATCAGCCGCTCTGGAATTCCTATTATTATCTTGAAGAAGCACTTAAAAACCAGAACCCCCAATTGGTAGTATTGGAGTGCCATTCTGTATTTCAACAGGAACCCTTCCTGTCCCCAATAGAAAGACAGGCGGCAAGTATTACACCGTTAAGAATGTCTGTAAATAAGCTGGAGGCTATCATGCATAGCTCGCCGTTTGAATTATGGGATGATATGCTTCTAAAAATGCCAATATATCATGACAATATTACCAGATTAAAGAAGGAAAATTATGAAAAAAAAGAATCTCTAAATAACAAGGGCTTTACAGCGACAGGGACTAATATAGAAGTAAGTCATGGGAGAGATCATGGTGTACATGAGTGTGAATCTGTCTTGCCATTGTATGAGAAAAACGAGAAATATTTAAGGCTTATCATTGAAAAATGTAAAGATGAGGACATAGGGGTTTTGCTTGTACAAAGTCCGAGCCCTGAATATGATTATTATCCGTATTTCAACAGAGTAAAGGAAATAGCGGAGGAATATGATGTCAGATACGTAAACTATAATCTTCCCGAGACATATATCGATATCCCGGATGACGAGTTCTATGACTTCCTACATCTAAATAATAAAGGTTCGCGAAGGCTTGCTCCGTACATTGCAGAAGAAATGGAGGATGTGTGTCGCTTGGAGGATCACAGAGGGGATAATGACTATGTAAGCTGGGATTATAATTCTGCAACGACCAATGCGTATTATTTACGGTCACTGACAGAGTATGAAGACTACATTGACGAATTGGAAAGAGATGGATTCTTCGTCTGCTTCCTTGACTATGAACGCGATGGTAATGCCACATTTCAAGTGAGAGACTTTTCCGATGATAAGGGAGAGGTATTAGTGGGTGACGCTTTTGATAACTTCCAGTATGAGTATAATGGGCATGTGTTTACGGCGGATATGCAAAATCCCTGCGATGTGATTTTGAGGTATGACGGAGAGTTCATAGTGAATACAGAGGAATCAGCAAGAGTTATGATGGTATACGATAAATACACGGATTCGATTATTGATACGGTCCTTTATTTCAATAAGGATAATAAATCGGGAAAGCTGACTCGATAAGCCTGTGGCGAATGTCCATCTCTTTTGATCTGATAATATGTAATTTTTCTGTTGACACGCCATACAGGATTTGATAAGATAACGGTTGCGCTACGCTTGGCGCAGGCATTAAGTTGCGCTTGTAACCGAGTGCGGACTGGCTTTTGGAGAGGTATCGAAGCGGTCATAACGAGGCGGTCTTGAAAACCGTTTGGCGGCAACGCCACATGGGTTCGAATCCCATCCTCTCCGCTGAGTGTGAGGACATCGTCCGAAGACTCGAGAGGATTGTGATATAGATACGATCCATACTTGGTAAGAAGAAGTGGATTGAACATTATTCAGAGACTTGGAGAAGTACCCAAGAGGCTGAAGGGACACCCCTGGAAAGGGTGCAGGTCGTTAATAGCGGCGCGAGAGTTCAAATCTCTCCTTCTCCGTGGAGTTTTGGAATCTGAAGCTCCAGAGGCACCTTGAAAACTGAACAGCAATGCAGACCTGAAGAATTTAAACACAACAGAGCCATTGCAATCTGCAAGAAGCATGCGATGCAAGCTTGCTTGCATGAGCATGGTTTGAAGCAGATTCATTTGGCGAAGCCAAATACCGAGGAAATGCGAAGCATTTTCGAGGGAAGGCTCTGACTATCAATTCTTTGAACAGTAGACGGACAACAAACGCGAATAACAAAGCGAGAGTTCAGAACTGACAGAGTAGAACAATCTATAACATTATTATCGAGAGTTCGATCCTGGCTCAGGATGAACGCTGGCGGCGTGCCTAACACATGCAAGTCGAACGGAGCTGCGACGCTGAGGAGTGGAGTACTTGTACAAAGCGAATCTTGTCGTAGCTTAGTGGCGGACGGGTGAGTAACGTGTGGATAACCTGGTCCATCCAGGGGGATAGCAGCTGGAAACGGCTGGTAATACCGCATAAGCGCACAGTAGGGCATCCTACGGTGTG
>Ga0256405_10000373_pt1 | contig 149498 bp, 216 predicted proteins | sample RumenRJG_02DNA_FD_189096 | JGI IMG/M metagenome (GOLD analysis project Ga0256405, IMG submission 189096) | Bovine rumen microbial communities from Lethbridge, Alberta, Canada - RJG_02 | ecosystem: Host-associated > Mammals > Digestive system > Stomach > Rumen | place: Canada: Alberta... | reverse complement strand
TTTGTTTTATGAAGATAAGCCTTCTTATAACAAAGGAATTTTATGGGAGCTTTATGGAAGACAGATTTTTGAAAATCTGAAAACAAAAGTAAATTCTTGTTATTTTCCTAAAAAGAATCCAAATGGGACTCTTGAATTTTTGTATGAAAATTACTCTATTGAAAAGGTCGATTTAAATAAAGTGGAGGCTGAAAACATTGATAGAGATTTATAATGAAACAAAACATATTTAGACCGTCCTTGAAAAAGGGTTAGGCAAGAAATGGTTTACAGACTTGGCTCTTCTGGTGAAATATTGGAAGAGTCAAGGCTATGCAAAAAAGCAGGTAAAAGAATGGTGTATTGATAAATGCGTTAAGTATGTTAAAAACTTCAATTCTATAAAAGATGGTCCCGATTTAAAGAAATCTATTGATAAAGTTTGGAGGGATTGGAAAACAAAAGGAGATAATCCTTCTAAACTTAGAGAAATAGATTATGTTGAATTTCCAAAAGAAGTTCTTGATTGGTTTTTGGCTTTAGAGAATGATTTTATAATTACAGATGAAGAACGAAGTAAAATAAACGAGCTTCGAGCCCCAACTAAAGTAAAAAGAACACCAATGAATTTCAATCGTATTAAGGTGCTATTTACACTTTATATTTGGAGTCTTATTCAAAAAGAATATATGGCTGGGGGATGGAATTATTTTAATTTAGATGATTGGTATCCGAAGTTAAAGAAAGATTCTGATTTGCCCACAAGTTATAATATTCTTAATGAAAGAAATATTCTTGAAGATTTGGGTTTTCTTAAGACAACGGAAAAGAATGTTGATGTTATTCTTGAATTGTTTGATAAATTTGACGTGTTTAATATTGAAGTGACAGATAAGAATAGAATAAGGCTTGAGGGAGAAGATTTATATAATTGTGGACTTTGGTTAAAGAAGCAGAAATATAATTGGTTTATTTGTGAGCATTGTGGGAAAGAAATCTTTGATAAAAACAAGCCTTTAGGTGGAAGACCTCGCAAGTATTGTAAAGAATGTTCAAAAATTTACGACCATGAAATTAGGGAATATACTCCTGTATACTGTGAAATTTGTGGGATTGAAATTGAACCTAAGTTTACAATTAAACATCGACAATGCTATTGTGGAAAATGTAAAGAAGATATGAAAGATATAGCGAGGAACAAATATCGTTCAAAAATCAAAGATTCCCTAAAAGTGGATAAAGTTTGTCGGGAAACCTCAATTCCGCAAACCCCTGAGCCATAAGGGTTTGAGCCACTTTTTCAGAAAATTTTTTCTGGCTCTACTTTGGAAGGAAACATATTTTCCTTTCAAATTTAATGTAAAAAGGATTGATTTTTAATGATTAAGATTTCCCGTTCCCAGCGTGACGCACTTGAAAGTGTAGGTCTCTTGAAGTATCGTCGTAGAGGTTTTAATCCTCAAGACCAGAATTTCTCAGTTGTAAACAAAGAACACGTCTCTCGTGATAAGACATATTATGTTGTCGAAGAGCCTGAGATTATGTTGTTCCTCGGCTTTTATGAGAATCAGAACTTGCAGATTATTAGTAAGCGTCAATATGACCAAGGCATTATAAATAAGCTTTTCAATGAATCTCAGGTTCAGAAGTGGGGAGAGTATAATCCTAATGCTATTGTATTCATTGATTATGCTGGACGTTATCGTGTAAAGCGTATTGCCAAGATTATGATTGGTTTGGGAATTTGGAAGCCAAATAATGCTCGTAAGAGCACTGTTGTGGAAAATGTCGAAGCTCAGAATTGAGTAGAGACGAGGATAAAAGGTAATTTATTAAAGTAAAAACTAAAGTAAAATTTAAAATTTTAAAGGATTTAAAGGAGTTATAAAAATTATGAAGAAGAATGAATTTGTTCAGATGATTAAGGATACTGAGTATTGTGCCGATATTAGCAAGAAGGATATTGAGGCTGTTATTAATGGTATTAGCGACGCTATTACTGAAGTAATTGCACAGGAAGATAGTGTAAAGCTGGGGTCTGTGGGAACTTTCTCAGGTTTTACTCGTCCTGCAAAGGATATGCGTAATCCTCGCGATGGTAGCACGGTCCATGTTCCTGAGAAGCATGGTTTTCCAAAGTTTAAGTTTGCTTCTAATATGAAGAAGTGTGACTGATTTACAAAGTAACATTGAGCGCTCAATAACTCATCTGCCATGTGTAGAAGGAGTGGAGAAGACGTCGGCACTTTAGTTGCCGGCGTTTTCGTTATTTTAGGGATTTAGCAAATTCTTTTTCCAAGTCGTGGTATTAATAGGATATTAATAGCTATATAAAGATATTTAAGGCGTAACGCCATTTGCCCCAGAACGTTACTGAAGGGTAGCGTTCTGGGCAGATTATAAATTGTATAAAATATATGGATTATACAGGTATAAAACCTAAATAAAATGTGTATTTTATAGAATTTGTAATAACATTTAAAAAGAATAAATTAAAATAGTTAAAGGAATGATAAATAGATATGCAAAAGCCAAGAAAAAGTCTGTGGAAAATGGATACTGTAACTCGTAATGACTTTGTAAAAATGGTTATGCGTAATGCGGGTGGCACTGATAAAAAAGAAGCTGAAAAATATGTTGAGGCTTTTGAAGATGCTGTCCTTGAAGTTATTGCTCGTGAACAACTTGTTAAATTATCATTTGGTACAATTTATGGAATTTTTAAAGCTCCTTGGCGAATTACAGGAAAGTTTAAGGCTGAACATAATGTAAAAGCTCGTAGGGGTTGGAGTGATGCGAAACATGGTCAACCTAATATCATTTGGTCTATATTGGCTAAAGATAGTGATACAGTAGACCCAGAAGAGTATTTTAGCTGGCCTGAAAATAGATATACGAAATTAGCATATCAATATAGAAAAGATATGGATTTACCTGAAATTCCTGAATTTGAGGGAATGACAGAAGAAGAAATTCTTAACCAATGTGCAGAGTTCGAAAAATCTCAGCTTGGTAAAAAAGCTCGTGCAAATTATGACCTTTATGAATGTTATAAGGTAAGGAAAAATCATGATAGGTCTGTCCATACACAAGAATATTGGATTGAAAAACAAAAAGCCAAAGGTGTTCCTGAAGACCAAATTCAACGCCTTAGTTATGAAGAGATTCTTGAAATTCAAGACAAAAGAAGACGTGATTATATTGATAAGCAAATGGACGAAAAAATTCGTAAAAAGGTTGAAAGGTCTCGTAAGAACGAACAAAATCGACGTGATTATTACGGATTCCCTCCATTATCAGAAGATATGCCCACATCTTATGAAATTGCCGCAAAGCAATATTTAATTGATGTTCGTGGGACTTATGACTCTTTATTTGGTGATGGAGAAGGAAAGATTCCTGATAGAAAAGCAGATAATAATCTTCAAGAATTGTTTGCTGAAAGACGTGAGAAAAATCGTTTGAGAAAAATGATTGAAGATGGGTCTATTTCTGATGAAGAATATGAGGAATATGTAAATCGGAATCCATATAGCAGAGATAATGAATAAGTGAAAGGAAGGTGTTGCCTGATGGCGATGACCGCAAAGGAAAAACAGTTGAGACAACTTGTTGTTGATACTGCTGAAACATGGGTTGGAACTAAGCAAGGTGATACCAACCACAAAAAAATAATTGAAACTTATAATAGTATTAAGCCATTGCCCGAAGGTACAAAAATGCTCTTATCGTGGGCATGGTGTGCCGCTTCAGTTTCAGCATGGGCATAGATGTTAGGATTAACAGAGTATATTCTTCCTGAATGTTCATGTAATCGCATGATTAAACTTTATAAAGCTAAAAATCAATGGGTTGAAAATGATGCTTATGTACCAGATATGGGAGATATTCTTTTCTATGCTTGGAAAGATAATGGAGTTGGTGATTGCGAACTTGAAGCTGACCATGTGGGCATTGTAAAAGAAGTTAAAAACAATATTATTTATGTTATCGAAGGAAATTATTCCAAGTCTGTAAAAATTCGTCAGATTAAAGTTAATGGTAAATATATTAGAGGTTTTGCTACTCCTGATTATAAAACGGCAAGTAAAACCTATGATTTTAAAAAGAAGGTTACGGTTAAACCTGCTAATTCTACAACAACCACAAATAAGATTGACACTACTATTACAACGGGAAAAGTTTTAACAATCGCTTCTACTGTCCCTTATTTGAAAAGTGGAGATAAAAATGAGGCTGTTAAAGTCATGCAAACTGTTTTAATTTATTTGGGTTTTAGTTGTGGAACAAGTGGTGCAGATGGAAGTTTTGGACCCGCAACAGTTAAAGCAGTTAAGGCTTATCAGAAGGCTGTTGGGATTCCTCAAGATGGTATTTGCGGAAGAGATAGCTGGAAAAATATGCTACTTGGAAACAAGAGTAAATAAGAAAGAATAAAATAGCAGAGGGTCTTAATTGACCCTCTTTTCATGTATAGACGAAGGAGGTTAGAAGATATGGCAAAAATTTATGATGCAACTACAGGTAAGATTATTGATAAGGACACTGGCGCGGAAGTTACCATGCCTTCGTCTTCTATTTAGATTGGAGAGTTAAAAGTTGGTCCAGCAAACGAATTCCGTACTACTGGTAATACTAATTTTGATAATACAAAGACTCAATTTGAACAGAGTTATAGCGATACCAATCGACAAATTACAGAAGTGTATGAAGATATGGTTGATGTCGTTATTAGTACCGAACAACCTAAACATCAAAAGGTTGGCGATTTATGGTACAAAGTCATTGAATAAGATTTAATAAAATTTTTATCTTAGGATATGTAAAAGGTTTAAAAGGTGGTGACTTATGGCTAAATTAGGTCAGGCTGCCAGAGTTAGAGAATAGCAAAAAGCTGAAAAGGAAATTAATGCTATTCAAAAGAAAATGGAACTTCAAAATAAAAAGGCTAATTTTGGTGAAGGCTGGAAAAAAGCCCTTGGCACAGAAAGACAAAAAGCCATGCTTGAAATTATTGGTAATGATGGCGCACCTAAACTTGAAGATTCTATTGATATAAATGCTTTTTTAGAGCCAATTGAATTCTTTAGAGATAAAGAAACGGGCGAAATAAATAAGATTGATTTTCAAACTTATTTAGACGCTGAAAAGGCTTTTCAGGGTGGCATTGATGAGCAAAATGAAATTATTGCGGATGAAGATTATGTTACTCCTGATATAATGGAAAAAATAAACTCTGGCAAAAAGAGTAAAAGTAAAAAGAAAAAAGAAGATGGAATTAATGTTCCTGAATATTTACAAAAATATTATACAGTATGGATGAAATATTTTGGAAGATATGTTCCATTATACAACAAATATGTTTGTACTTGTTGTGGTAGACCTTTGCCCCAAGGCGAATATTATCTCAATTATAATGAGATGGATTTGGCAAGAGTTGAACCAACAGGTAAAATGCACACTCATTTATGTAAAGATTGTTGTAAAAGACTATATGAATATTTGTTTTTTGAAAAAGCAAAAGAAGATGGTCAAGTTGCGATGATGTGGTTTTGTAGTGCTTTGAATATTTATTATGATGAGACAATTTATCTATAGGCCAAACAAGAGTGTTCTAAAAAAGATAGTAAAAAACATATTATTGATAGTTATATGTCTATTATGAATCAAAGTGCTACTGCTAAAGGAAAAGTATTTCTTGAAAGTAAAGATATTCAAGGAATGATTGGTAGCAGTGGAGTAAATGGTAATGGTAGACAGGATAAAGATAAAAAGATTATTAATAGCAAAGACGGTAGTGTTGGTGATGATACTGAAAATGGGTGGAGCAAGCAAGATTTAGAAGCTAAAAGATTAGTTTTGAAAAATGTTGGCTATGACCCGTTTTATTTTGAACCAGAGGAAAATCGTAAAATACTTTACAAGGATTTGTTGGGTATGCTTGAAGCTGGTATGGAACTTGATGGTTTGAAAGTCCAAGCTGCTTGTCAAATTGTTTTAGCTTTTTCTCGCATTCGTGAATTAAACGAGAGAGAAAGACGAATGATGTCTGGCGATGGAAGTGTAGCTGAATTGAAAAATTTAGCTGACCTGAAAAATAAACAACTTGATACAATTACTAAATTTAGTCGTGATAATGGCTTTGGTGAGCGTTATGCTATAGCTAAAGCTAAGGGTGAAAATTCGTTTACTGGCATTATGGCTAAGATGAATGAAATGAAATATGAAGATGCTATACTTAATATGTATGACATTGAAACAAGTAAGAGTATTGAACAAGCCGCCAATGCAAGTTTTAAAGCTATTTTTAATCAGCTTAGTATGAGTGATGCGGAATATGCTAAACAGTGTACTGAGCAATTACAAAGGATTCAAAAACTTACGAGAGAAAAAGATGCTCTTCAAGAAGAGAATCGCAAGTTAAAATATGAAATGACAAAAAGAGATTTGGAAGAAAAAGCAAAAGAAATAGCTGAAGAAAACGGTTCAGAATGGGGTGGTTACTAATGGTTAGCCCTATTTTTAATTTGCTTGATTGTGAGATTTTACCAAAAAGAAAAGAGATTTTTGATAAATACTGTAAAATTATAAGATGGGGTCGAGCAAATCCCACCAGATTTATTGAAGATTTTTTTAAACTGCAATTAACAGATATGTAGAAATATGTGTTAATGAGCAGTTGGATTCCTGCAAATGTTGTTTGGCTTATGGGCAGAAACAGCGGCAAGGCCGTTTCGCTTGATACTCCTGTATATTATCGCACAACTGACAGAGGTGAAAAAATAGAAAAGAAAACAATTGGAGACCTTAAAGTTGGTGATGTAATATATAATGAAAGTGGAAATTTAACAGAAGTAATCCATCTTAATCCAATCGTTATTGAAAACGAATATGTTGTTGAATTTGAAGATGGAGAGAAGATTTCTTGCAATTCTGAACATCTGTGGAAAGTGTTTGATTCTTGCGATAATAAGTGGAAAACATTGGAAACTGGGGCTATTTTAAAGAAGATGGGATAGGAATCTCGCTTTTTTGTCCCGAAAGTAAAAGAAGGAAAAAAGAAAATAAAAGCCATAAGAAAAACTGGAAACAAAATAGCAATGCGTTGTATTACAGTAGATAATCCATCGGGGTTGTTTCTCTGTGGTAATAATTACACGGTAACGCATAATAGTTATCTTGTGACTCCATTTATGATGGCAAGAGCATTATTACTTCCAAACACAAATACATATATTATGGCTCCAAGCGGAGGTCAGGCTCAAGGTACATTTACAAAGCTTGAAGACCTTGCAAAAGGAAATATTGCATCTGTTATAGGAGTGAGTTCCGTATTTTTGGATGAATGTGTAAGAATGAATTCCACGGCAGACCCGTTTACTCATGCAAAACAGAGCTATAGTGTAGAATTATATAATGGTAGCACAATTAACACTTTGAACAGTGTTATTAAAAATATAGTTGGTATAAGGTCCAATTTTAGTGAAAAAACGCTAACTTTCATAGAAATATGTTAGAAAAATAACTTTTTTAATTGCTGGAAAATCTTAAAGCTAAACAAGCTACAACATAGTTTCGAAAGAAGCAAGTGTGAATGCGACGAAAGTAGAAAAAATTGTTTAGATGGTTCAAGGTTAAATCCTAAAAATTGTATCAATAGATAATCAGCAGTCAAGACTTGAATAGAGTAAGATTCAACGACTAAGACGAAAGATTTTTCGTAATGGAAAGATTCTGAAAAGAATAAGATATAGTCTAATCTTTTTTGAGAGAAAAAGCTAATATAAAAATGGTTTATGACGAAGCGGGTGAAGATTTGCCCGAACTCCCTTAATGGCTGGAATCCCTTTATATTTAAATAACTACAACATAGATTTTAAAGGTCAAGTGTGAAGGTTTAAAAATATTTAAATTTAGGCAATCAGCCGCCAAAATCCGAAGAGGAAGAGGTTCAACGACTAATAGGAATAATCCGAAACAGGGAGCGCAAAAAGCGAAGATATAGTCTAATCTTCTTTGAGAAAAGAAGTTAATATAATTGAAAATCGACAGGAATTTCTATGCCCTGTCACGTCCGTTTACAGCACAAGATACCAACTTTATAACGGGTGAAGGAATAAATACAGACCTTTATCCATTACAATTACCGAACAAAAAGTTATTGCTATCTTCGGCAGAAGGAATTGATAGTGAACTTTTTGACCAATATAAAATGGCATTTGAAAAAATGTTACAAGGCGACCCTAATTATTTTGTGTGTGATATAGATTGTAGTTTTTCATTACATCCAATGATGAATGGAAAACCGATGAGACCTTTGATTACACAAGATGAGGTGGATAACGCATTTGCTACTAATCCTTACAAAGCGGAAAGAGAGTTAAAGTTAGCTCACATATTTTTAATAGAAATATGTTAAACTCATTGAATTGCTGGAAAGTTTTAATATCTTTATTGCTACAACATAATTTCGAAAGAAATAGGTGTGAATGCAACGAAAGTAGAAAGAAAATAAAGATTGATGCAAGGTTAAAACCTAAACATTGGAATAATAAACAATCAGCATCCAAGTTCCGAATAGGAAAAGGTTCAACGACTAAAGAAGAAATTCAGTGGTGAGCTTCCTTTTGGGAAGAAGATATAGTCTAATATTAATATATGATATATTTATTGATAATAATCGTTTTGATAGAGATGGTGGCGAGGACGTTTTTGTAAAACGTTCAACAATTTTAAAAAATAGTTATTCTTATTATCCAGTATATGCCAATGATGGAGAAAAGAAATACGCAATTTTCTGGGACCCTGCTTCCAAATTGGATAATTCATTTGTTCTTATAGCAGAGATTATTCATGATGAAGTAAGAGGTTGGATGGCAAAAATAGTAAATGGTGTAAACTTAATTGAGACTTTGCCAAATGGAGATAAGATGGTAATACAAAAACCAGAACAAATTGAAATAGTCAAATAGATGCTTCTTGATTATAACAGGGGCGCAATAGATTATGATAATATTTTAACTATACAATTTGATGCTGGTGCAGGTGGTGGCGGATTTGATGCTGCGGCAGTGCTTTTAAATACATGGACTGATAAGCAAGGAAAATCTCATTATGGTATTATTGATGAAAACGACCCATATATGAAATTAAGACTTGACGATTATCCAGAAGCTATAAAAAAGTTAGTTCTTTTTAACTTTAAGCGTGATAAAGTACAGGCTTATGAACGTACTCAACAAGCAATAAACCAAGGATTGATTATGTTTCCGAAATCCTTGAACGCTCGTAATGAAATGGAATTTGAAGAGCAAGCTGCTGATGGTACTACTCAGTTAAGATATGAAAAAGCTGGCTATGAAGATATGATAAGTTTAGCTCAAATTGACCTTTTAAAAGAAGAGGTTGTAGCTATGCAAAAGACAAAGAGACCGAATGGTACGATAGTATTTGAATTGTCACCTGATGCGAAGCAACGTAATTTTCATGACGACCGTGTAGACTGTTGTGCAATGCTTGGTAATTTTATTATGGAGCTTCGAGCACAAGAAGCTCTCACTCTCGAAGAGAAGCCAGTAACAGCGTTTACAGACCTATTAGCTCAACGTAGGCGTTCTGGAACAGCTTCAAAGGCTTCGCAAAATCCGTTTGCGAATAAAGGTGGAGCGAATCCGTTTACGAAGTACAGTAAACGATAATAACTAAACGATTTTAAAATAATTAATAATTCGTCGCTAACAGCAACATTTTATATTCTATAATTAACAAGAAAAAAATACTAAAAAGGTACTGTTGATAACTTACACAGAAGCTAATCAGCACAACAGTTATTATCTGAGTTTATGGGGAATTGTAGGATAATAACTATTAAACTAATAAAAAATGCGGCGAGCCTGTGTGGTATATGGTGGCGCACAGGAGAGACAGGAGATTCTTTTGGGTGGGGGAATCTCCTGTTTATTTAAATTGAAAATTAAACGTGAACTTATTAAGGTTATTTATTGACAAAAATTTAGGTTTAGAGTTAAAAGGTTTTTAGACTTAAATTTTTTTGAGTAAATAATTACGACAACACGAGAAAGGAGTTAAGTACCGCAGATGTTACAGATTAAAGGTTCAAGTATAAAATTAACTCGTGGTGACGATGCAATTTTTTCGATAGATGTTTATCAACCAGATGGTACATTATATACTCCAAGTAAAGGGCAAAGGATAGTATTTTCAGTATCACGTTAGCCCTCAAAAGAACCTACTCCAAAACCTGTGATTCAAAGAGAATTTTATCAATGTGAGACAGGGCAATGGATGGTAGAAATTAAGTCGATTGACACAAAATTTCTTGAATATGGAAAATATTTATGGGATTGTCAATTTTTCTTTGAAGATGGAGATGTAAATACTATCTGTAGTGGTATGCTCGAACTCCTTTATGAAATCGGATAAAGATGGAAAGGAGTGTAGTATGGCAAAGAAAAAAGATAAAGATATAAGTTTGCAATTTAGTTATGAGCCAGAGGGTACAAACCTTCTTGGACAAGATAAACCAGAAAATATAAAAACAACTTCTTCAAAATGCACTCATGGGTTAAAGGGTGTTTTAAATGTGGGGGTAAAAGAAGTTAAGTCTGATAAGAATATTTCTGATATGAAAGATATTGATATTAATAAGGAGACTCTTAAAGAGGGTGATTTGTTAATATATGATAAAGCTGATAAGAAATGGAAAAATAAGTAGTTTGAAGAATATTATTCTGGTATTGTGTTAGATGGTAACGTTGATTTCTGAGATATAAGAAATTAATGTTGACATATAAATAAATATAAAAGTGCTTTATCAAATTTGATTTTTAGTTTTTAAAGAAAGGAGAAGAGAATTAAGTAATGGCAGATGTTAAGGTTTTAAAAACAACTATACTTCTTCGTCGTGCAACTCAGGCTCAATGGGATGCGATTGCAGGCACTTTTATCCCCAAAGCTGGTGAGCCTTGTGTAACACTTGACGGAAAAAACAAAGGTCAGATTAAAATCGGTGACGGTACTACCCCTTGGGGTGAGCTTAAATATGCTGGCGTAGTTGAGGGTGCTCTTAATTTTAAGGGTTCTGTTCAGACTAAAGCTGAACTTCCTGAAGTTGCTAATGTTGGTGATATTTATCAGGTAATCGAAGATAGCACGATGTATATCTGGGATGGCGATAGCTGGGAAATTTTCCATGCTATTGATTTAATTGGATATGCAACTAAAGAAGAAGTTAATGCTCTTAAGAATGAAATTAACGAAGAGCTTAACAAATATGCTTTAAAGACAGACCTTGATGTTATTAAGATTTATGGCGATTCTGTTGCCGAAGATACGTCCATGTCTGTTGATGGGGTAAAGTATGATACTGCAAGCGAGGCTATTAATGCTGTTCCTGATGGTGGTACAGTTAAGATGTCTGGTGGTCTTGGAGTAGGTGAAGTAATCAATGTTGATAAGAAGCTTACTCTTGATATGAATAGTGCAGTAATTGTAGATAATGAAAAAACTCCTGTTAATGTTGGTGTTAATGGCAATTTGACCCTTACTGGTAACGGTAGTGTTGAATGTAATAAGCATGGCAAACCTGCTATTAACAACAATGGTAATTTGATTATTGAGAATGGTAGTTATACTCGTAGTGTTGATGAGAAGAATAATTCTTATTATACAATGGTCAACCATGGTAATATTGTAATTAACGATGGTATTTTCCAAGCTCCTCGGGTTATTTCGAGTATGATTGACAATGGCTATTATGATTACAATACGGATTACAAAGCTGGTGAAATGGCAGAATATCCTGAATTGACTATTAATGGTGGTACATTTATTAACGCTTTCTATGTTATTAAGAATGATGACAATGGTAAGCTTTATATTAACAACGGTAACTTCTATGGCACTATTTTTAACAATGGTTACGAAATGGTTGTTAAGGGTGGTAATTTCAAAGTTACTGATGGTACTTACAATATTGGTATGCGTAAATTGAATGATGTAATGAATTCTGGTAAGTTGCTCATTGAAGGTGGTACATTCTACAGCAATGGTGAAGTTAACTTTAAGCACAACGGTGGTGGCGAAGAGCCTGAAGTTGTTATTAAGGGTGGTAAGTTTAGTGCTGTTGTACCTGAGAAATATATTGCAGAAGGCTATGAACAGAAGTATGTTGATGGCTATTATGTAGTAAGTGCAAAAGCTTAAGAAAGGAGGATGACAAATGTTTAAATTAGCGTATGTAGATAAGGCAAAGATTGAGAACAGTATTGCACAGCAAGTCATCCCCCAAGAGAGCTTGATTGTGACTAATAATGATAACAAGGATGCCGAATTAAGTTACTATGATGAAAAAGGCAATTTAAAAAGCATTGTAAAGAAGACTGCATTTGCAAGTCAAGCTGAGGCATTGCTTTGGGTTGCTAAATATGATTATTCAGGTGTCAATATTAGTATTTTCGATGCTGCGACAAGTGATTGGAATAGCTATATTGTAGGTGGAGATGGAAGTTTAAATAAGATTGCCAAGGCAGATGAAGTTGCTGGCGATGTGATGGAGACTTTGGAAAACGTCTGGATTGACGGTGGCTCTGCTCCTGAAGTATAAGTGAGGTGGCTGAGATATGGCTACTGAAAAAAGAATTGTTGTAAATGGAATCTCTCTTAGGAGAGATGCCGAAGCAAAATATTTGTTGGTTGCAGACAGATTTATTCCTAAAAAGGGAGAGGTTTGTCTTGTTGATACTGAGTTTTATGGTTTAAGAGCTAAAATCGGTGATGGTTTTACCAGTTTTGCTAATTTGGAGTATACGGATGAGAATAATAATGTTATTCTTGTTGGATATTATTTTAATGGTAATTTTTATACTGATAGCACTTATACTGTAGAACTTGAAAAAGGTGAGCATCATATTTATAAAAATAAAAATGAAGCTGGCTCACTATATGTATGGAATGGTTCAGCATATGAAGCTGTCACTCCATATGCTACAGAAACTGTAGCTGGTTTAATGAAATTATATCAATCTGCTGGGCAGAATGAAGATGGCACAATGAGTCAGAAAGCCATTACTGATGGTGTAAATTCTATTGAATTAAAAGTAGATGATTCTGATAAAGAATGTCTTGTTCTTGATTTGCCTTGGGATTGATTTTTCTTGATATGTAATTTGATTTAAATTAAATTAGGAGGTTTTTATTTATGGCTGAAATTTCTAAGATTAAGCTTGCAAATGGTACTACTGTAACTATTAAGGATGCTCAGGGTCGTGCTGATGTGACCAAACTGCTTGGTGGTCATGCTCTTGGCGCTCTTGGTGCTGCTGCATGGAAGGCTGTTGCTGCTGATATTTCTGGTGGTGGAGAAGCTCTTCCTACTGCTTCCGTTGTTAAGGCTTATGTTGATGCTCAGATTAAGACTATTCCTGAGTTTGATGTTGTTATTGTTGCTGATGGTGAAGAGCTTCCTACTGCCTCTGCCGCTACTTTCCACAAGATTTATCTTGTAAAGGCTTCCGCCACTGGTATTGCTCAGAATATTTATAAGGAATATATCACTGTTAAGAATGGCGATACTTATTCTTGGGAACTGATTGGCGATACTGCCATTGATATTTCTGGCAAGGTTGATAAGACCACTACTATTGCTGGTATTGCTCTCGATAAGAACATTACTGTTGAGCAACTTCAGAATGCTCTTAAGCTTGGTGCTATGGCTTACGCTGATAAGGCTTCTGGTTCTGGCACTGTTCAGACCATTGATAGCATCACCATGAAGGAAGTTACTGTTGCTGGTAATGCCGCTGTTACTTCTAAGACTGCTAATGCTAATCTTACCAAGGCTAACTATACCCCTGCGGGTACAATTTCAGGCTCGGCAATTTCTGGGGGTAGCATTACTGTTACTCTTAAAGATTCTACTACCAAGACTGAGGCTGACCTTGGTACTACTACCTATACTCCCACTGGCACTATCGCCGCTAAGGCGGGTGGTTCCTTCTCTGCTCTGAAGACTGCTACTCTTGGTGAAGTTGAGACTGGTGGCGTTTTGATTGAGGGTACTGTTAGCGCTCCTGCTATTACACTTACCTCTAAAGAAGCTACTGTCGCTACTGGTTTGACTGGTGGTAAGGTTGCTTCCTTTACCGAGGGTGCTTTTACTCCCGCCGCAATTCAGGCCGGTTTCTATACCGCTGGTAGGGCCGCTACTTGGACTGGCGCTGATTATACTGCTCCTACTATGGGCGAGGCTTCTAAGGCAAAGTTTGCTTCTGAAGGTATTGTTGCTAATGTTGGTTCTGGTGAGGACGCTGAAACTTTGATTTTCTCCGCCGCTGTTACCGCTGATGCTGTTACCGCTCAGGGCGCCTTCAATGCTGGTAATGTTAACTTTGGTACTTTCAATGGCGGTTCTGCTACTGTTATTGATATCACTAAGTTCTCTGGTGGTTCTAAGGCCGCTGATACCTTCGTTGCTAATGAACTTCAGACTGCTACTACTGGTAAAGTAAGCGAAGTTTCTGCCGCTGCTCTTGCTAACGCTCCTGTGTTTACTGGTAAGCGTTATTCCGTTTCTACCACTTCTGATACTGCTCTTAAGGATGTTGCCTTTACCGCTACTAATAGCGCCACTATCGTTAATAAGGTTGAGTATGTCAAGCCTGAGATTGATGCCGCTACCTTCAGTGGTACTGCTGCTAATCTTGGCTTCGTTGGTACTGAGGTTGTAGGCGCTCTTGTTACTGGTGTTAAGTACGACAAGGCCGATGCTACTGCTGCCTTTAGCGTTGCTGTCACTCCTGAGACCGACGTTATTACCAAGACTGCTAAGACCATTGATGTTGAGGTTACTCCTGTCGCTAAAGCTTAATTAGCAAGTTTTAAAAATAGCTTAAGTTATGGATATATCTAAGGTTCAGCTCCCAAATCGGGAGACCTATCAAATAAAAGACGAATATTTACGTCATGTAATAAACGTACTTTTAGGGATAGAAGAACCCGATGAGAGAGACATAAAGTGATTTTTATATGAGTGGAGTTGCAATATACTCCACTCATTTATAAAAATGAAAGGTGGTGCAGGATGACAGATAAAGAAGTAGAAGTTTTCTTAGAAGCTAAAGAAAAACTAAGCAAAATAGATAAGAATTTAACTTTAAAAGAATACACTAATAACAAACAATTAATGACTGTATATTGCGATAAATGTAAATAGACTTATCAAGTCTCACCAGCAACAATTTTTCATAGAAAATATAAAGGATGTCTTTGTTGCAGAGGAGAAATAATTAAAAAGGGTTTTAATACTTTAGGAGATTTACGACCAGATTTAATTAAACATTTTGAAGACAAAAACGATGCATATAAATTTGCTCTACATTCTAACCAAAAAGTTAATTTAGTTTGTCCCGATTGTGGAGAAAGAAAAATGATGACAATAAATGACTTAGTTGTTAGAGGTTTTTCTTGTAGGATTTGTGGAGATGGGGTAAGTTATCCTAATAAAATTTTAAGAGCGTTTCTTAAAGTTTTATCTTCAAAAGTAGACAATTCTGAGTTTGAAAAGTCTTTTAATTGGTCAAACAATAGATAGTATGATGGTTATTTTGTAAAAAATGGTAAAGAATATATAATAGAAATGCAAGGTGGGTAGCATTATAAAGATGCTTGGGCTTCTAAAGAAGAAACTCAAAATGTAGACAAAGAGAAAAAATAGTTAGCTAAAAAACATGGAATAGATATTATTTATATAAATTGTTACAAAAGTGACTTCGATTATATTAAAAACAATATAAATAATTCTATTTTGGGTCAGATGTTTCAAATAACAGAAGAGTAGTGGATAGAAATAGGGAAACTATCTTCTGGAAGTTTAGTTAAAAAAGTTGTGGAATTATACGAAATGGGTTTATCTTAGCAACAAATTTCAAAAGAATTGGGAATTCACCATTAGGTAGTAAGGAAATATTTGAAAAGAGCTTCAAAAGCTGGATTATGTTCTTATCAAGCGAGCGTGTACTCTGAACCGTAGTTAATTAGAGTTTATAATAAAGATGGGCAATTAAAAGGTGAAGCGAGCTCATATCGAGACATGGTTCGTTTAATGAAAACAATGGGAGAAGAAATTAATGTAACAGGATTAAAGCCTCATTGCCAAAACGGTAAACCATATCACGGCTATTATTTTGTATTTGTTAAAGATGATGTAAACAATAAAGCAAACGATTAATAACTCTCAAATTAATTGTTTGCAAACGATGAGAGGGTTTACAAATGATTGATACAAATCACCGAGAGGAATATTTTTTATTTCTCTCGGTTTTTAATTTACAAACAAAATTTTTATCACTTTTACTTTTTTAAAGTGAAAGTAATAGCGAATAGCGAAAGTATATTCAAAAAGGAAAAGTAAGAAGTAAAAAGTAAAGAATAAAGAAAGTAAAGGAGGTAAAAATCAACAATGGCGTATATTAAGAGAATTAAGTTGCCAAATGTTACAGAAAGTTATGATATTTATGACCCCTCTGCTGTGCATTCAGTTAACAATAAAACAGGTACAGCGATAACTTTAAGTGCGGCTGATATTGGTTTAGGTAATGTTGATAATGTAAAACAATATTCATCATCTAATCCTCCACCGTATCCAGTAAAGTCTGTTAATTCTAAGACAGGGGCAGTTACGTTAACGGCTACTGACGTTGGTGCTCGCCCATCTACTTGGACTCCAAGTAAAAGCGATGTAGGATTAGGCAATGTTGATAATGTAAAGCAATACTCCGCAAGTAATCCTCCACCGTATCCTGTAACTTCTGTAAATGGAAAAACTGGTGCTGTAACAATTGAAGCTGGTGGAAGTTCCATTCCAGTACAAGCGAACACTCCAACAGGGCAAAAAGTTGGAGACTTATGGTTTAAAGTTGTATAATATTAAGAAAGGAGAGGACATATGGTTATAAGTCAAGTTAAGGTTAAGTTCGCTAATAATGAGCGAGAATTTTTTGTTTCAAGGTCTGTCGCAATGATGAAAATTTCTCTCCCTTCAGGAGCAGTAAAGGTAGAAGGACGCATGACGAAAGAAGAGCAATATGTTCAACTTTCTGGGGTAAAGGCAAATTTAGATGTATCTGATACAGCGGAAGCGGGAATTACTACTTACGAGGTAGCGGGTATGTATTCGATAAAACTAACTAATAATGGTGCTCCCGAAGACGGTGTAGTAAGCACATTAATTGGTTAATGATAGGAGGTATTTTAAATGAGTGCTTCTTATCACGGTAATTATATTTCATACCCAGCTTTAATATATTCAATGGCAGCGTTAAAGCGTGGGGGTGGAAGTGGCTCTGGTATGGACCCTTATGAATATGCTAAGAGCATTGGGTATACTGGAACAAAAGAAGAATTTGACCAAGCCTATTTATTAGCTTTAAGTGGTGGGTCTATTGAAAACATTCTTGACGGGGGAATAGCTGATGAAGCGATTGACCTTGTTTGGGATGGAGGACTTGCTGACGAAAAGTTAAAATGAAAATAAAATAAATTTATCCCTAACTTTTGCAGCGTAAAAGTTGCAAAAGTTGGGGATTTTTGATACATTTTTTCTATTTTCAGTATTAAAACTGTTAAATAAAATTCGCATTTTATTTTTATAAAAATATTCATTGCCATGTTAAGATGTTTGCCAATCCATCTTAATTAAAATCCCTTTTAAAATAATATTTTATAAAGGAGCAAAATAATCATGGCAACAAAAGTAATACAAATGATGGAAAAAACAGCGGAGGGGTATGATATGCTCATTCCTGCTGGAGAGGGAATTGTAATTAGAGTTACCTCGTTGGCGGGGACCACAGTGACTTGTTCTCTTAATGGACGGGGACAATCCTATATCTTTTCTTCGGATGGAACCCATGATTTTTATGGAGCGGGATATGGAGAATATACCATAACGGCGACAGATGGGGTAAACATAAATACTATTACAAAAGAAATTAAGGAAAGTAAATTATATGAAGTGGTAGCATTTCCTTATTCATCAATTTTAGACGAATGCACATGGAGTCAAATTTCTGAAGTCTCTTTCAAAGGAGTGGCTTAGAATATGTGGTCTCTTGGTGATATAAAGATGGTCGCCATAAATGGCACAATAACAAATACAGCCTTTAACGACTCTTATGGTGTATTTATCGCAAGTTTTAGCCATAACCCAGATGTCGAGGGAAGCGGTATTTTATTCCATAGCTTTAAAAACAATCTAACAGAAAAGAAAGACATCGCCTTATTCTCCAATTTCCAAATGAATACATCAGGTATCACAGATGGTGGGTGGCGTGATTGCCACATGAGAAAAAATATAATTCCGCAATTTGAGAGCGCAATTCCCTCTGAGTTGAAGAATGTTGTTAAAACATCAACAATTTATTCTCATAACTATACTGGTGGAAGTCAAAATAATAATGCTTCATATGTAACAACAACGCAAGACAAATTTTATCTGCTTGCCGAGTTTGAGATTTTTGGAGCAAGAACTTATGCAAATTCTTACGAACAAAACCATCAGGTTCAGGTTGAGTATTACAAACTTGGCAACAGTCGAGTAAAGTATCAGTCCACCAGCCAGAGTTCCGCGAACAATTGGTGGGAGCGTTCCGTGTGGTGTGACACCACGAGCACCGGCCGTTTCTGTCTTGTGTACGACAACGGCAGCGCGGCCGGTAGCGTCGCGAGCAGCTCGACTGGTTTTGCGGTGGCCTTCAGGGTGTGACTCTAAAAACCGCGTAGCGAAGCGGAGCCGCCGTGATGCGCAAGCGAATGGCGGTATAGCGAGCGGTGGTAACGGTTGAGATAAAACTGAAGAATTCTTAATAAAGATAAAGAATGAAAAAGTAAAGGAGACTATAATAAGCATGAGTGTTCTCGCCTCAGATAGAAAAGTTAGTACAGCAGAATTTATTAATACTGCATATAATCTAACAATAGCGGTCGGTCAGTCTTATGACCGATTTTCTGCAAACACTAAAAAATTTGTGTTTTCTAACATAAAAGATAGTTTAAATGTTTTAATGAACACCGTGTCTGAAATAAATACAATTTATACCCCAAGTACGAGTTTGCAAGGATTATATTATAAAGAGCAGTTGATTTATCATGCCATTGGTGCAGTTAAGAATATGGATAGCTGGTTTAGTATAGGGTATGATATTAGCATTACAAATAACGGATTTGAAGGAGCTAAGAAAACTCTCCCTTCAAGCGGAGAGGCTTTAAAAATTTGTGATATGATGACAAAGGAAATTAAACTTCTTGAAGGCGTTTTAAGATAGGTTAGAATCGCTATAAAGAAAAAAGTTGGAGAGGAATACAATGAAGTGGAAGATGGTGTTTGTTATACTCCTTTACTTAGAAAAATTATAGAAAATCAATATACAATTTTAGGTATGAAAGAAAACTTAGTTTATGATGTTTCTGTCAATAGTTATACATCATTGGGCTAATTTATCTTGGGTGCATTTCTGTTTATTACTGTCCGCCGTTCCGCGAACAATTGGTGGGAGCGTTCCGTGTAATGTAACAACACGAACACCAACAATTTCTGTAATGTGAACAACAACGGCAACGCGAACAATAACAACGCGAACAGCTCGACTGGTTTTGCGGTGTGGACTTCAAGACTAAGGAGCAATCCACCCCTCGAAAGTTAATTTAGAATTAGTAGGGGGTTAATGCGCTTGTTCTAAGGGGAATAAAAGCGCAATTGAAGGGAGAAATGTTTCCCGTCTTCATAGATTTTATGAAGCGAAATTATGTCATCACAGAGAGATACGGACACTTCTGGTCTGGTTAAAGGGCGCACACTCTTTAATTTCAGGTATCAATCTTAAGCGATTTATCCTTGTGCAATGGAATGAATTAAAAAATAGTATTTTTTTGAGCAGTGGATTGCTCATCGGTCAAAAGGGTTTTATTTTTCTTTCGTTCTTGGGGCTTTAGGGTTGTAGTCGTGGGTGACTGTTTTAGTAAACTTAATAAGCAAAAAACAAAATAAAAAAGTAAAAGGAGAGCGAAATTTGAATTCGTCTGAACGTAAAGAAAAGCGTTATCAAAGACGTAAGCAAAAAAGGTTAGATAAAAGAAAGTCTGATTACGAATAGCTTAATTTACAAGATAAGATAAAAGATTTTACCTTGATGTTTTATTATGGTTTAAAGTGTATCACTGGTGTTTCTTGGAAAAGAAGTGTGCAACTTTTTAAAAGTACATTATTTTCTTCTACCGCAAGGAACATTAAAAAGTTTGAAGAAAATATTCATCTTAGATTTCCATATGATAAGTTCTATTTAACAGAAAGAGGAAAGAAAAGATATATTTCTGCACCAAGAGTACAAGATAGACAATCAGACAAATTTATCACAAAAGAAATATTGCTTCCAATATACACTAAGCATATGGTATATGATAATGGAGCAAGTCTTGACGGAAAAGGATTTCACTTTTCTTTAAGCAATTTAAAAGAAGACCTTGTAGAGCATTATAAGAAATACGGGCGTGAAGGTCGGATTATTTTGATAGATTTTTCATAGTATTTCCCATCTGCTGACAAGAAAGTAATTAAAGAACACCATAATAGATATTTCTTTGATGAAAATATTAAAGATGCTTTAGAAGCATATGTGTATCCACATTTTGAAGGTAAAATGTATCTAAAGGACAAAAATGGTAATTATGTTTACCGCGAGGGTGAAAGAGTTTTAGATGAAACTGACTTGAATGATAAGGGGATGCCTTTAGGGTTAGAACCAAGTTAGGCTGAAATGATACATTTTCCATCCTTGTTGGATACTTGGTTACTATGCCAAAAGCAACTTAAAATGTCTGCACATTACATGGATGACTACAGGATAATCGTTCCTCCAAACACTGATTATAAAAAGCTTATTAAAGAGATAAAAGACAAAGCCTCAGAATATGGAATGAACTTAAATTTAAAGAAAACGGTTTATATACCTTTTACTAAAAGTTTTAGATATTGTAAAATTAAATTTAAGATATTAGAAAGCGGAAAGATTTTAACGAAAGGAAGTAAAAAGTCTTATCCTGCCGCAGTAAGAAGATTAAGAATGTTTAAAAGAGAGATAGAACTTGGGAATAGAACATACGAAAGCTTAAGAGGCTTTGCGCAATCTTCTTTTTCTTATTATGATAACTGGAACGATAGTTATCGAAAAGGAAAGCTAATGAAAATGTTTAAACAGTATTTTGGTTTCGATTACGATGATGTGTTTATGTATAATTATAATGACGCGAAAAAGAAAAATCCAGAATTGTTTAAAGAGATTGATAGAATTATGGAAGAGAATAGACATGATATAGGTGAAGAATATGTTTGTTACAGACCATTTAGCGGAAAAGACCTGTTTGGTAATACTGTTATTATTAGCAGAAACACCCGCTTGAAAAGCAGAAAAGGACTTCTTGTTAGAAAGAATAAAGCTATTTGTGTAATAGGGTCTGAAACATTTTATAACCATTATTGTATCAATAATGATGGACATGGAATAAGAAGAGGAAATTTAATCTGTAAGATTTTAGAATAGACTCAGTATACGGTGGAACAGTAGATGTCTGCGAGATTAAAACAATGGAAGGCTCTAAACAATTGCGAGGAGGCAAAGGCTTACAGATTAAGCACAAAGAATGAGAAGGAATGGATTTGGAAAAGGTCATTGTGGTTTGCTTCAGAAAAAGAATTAAGAAAAATTTTAAAGAAGGTTAATAAAAAATATGTCTACCCAGAATAATCACAGTAATTTTAAAACTTTTGTCGCGCGTAAGAGATATAGAGGTTTATCTCTTAACAGAGATAATGTAAACATACCCGCTCGGTCTATACTTTCATGTAAGGGAGATATTCTATTTTATAATGATATTCCCCTTGCATTTGTAACTTCGCAGGTTAGTTTAGATTATTTCACTACAAACGATGATGGAAAGGGTATGGAAAGAGGAAAAATCATAGATGAGATTTTTTCTATTTTAGTAAATAAGCCAAATAGTTCAGAAGCAGAATCTAAAAAGAGATTAGAAGCTTGGGATAGAGTTTGGAGTAGCGAATTTTGTCTTCCTTTCAAAAGAGAAGACCATGCAGATTTTTGGCTTTGGAACTATGAGTTTTATAATACTTCAATAAACAATTTGAAAATTATTTTACAAATAGTGAAAGGAGGAAAAAATGTATCGAATTTACAAACGGGAAGAGCTCCTTGGAAAAGTTGATGTTCCCACTTATATTAAGAAGCAAGATGGTGTTTTTGTTCCTTGTGTTCTAAAGGAGGCTGAGGGGATTGCGTATAATAGCACTCCTTATAGCTTAGAGGGGCAAGCGATGGATGGTTCGTGGGGTGAGGTAATTCTTGTTGAAACCGATGGCGCGGGTGAATTGATGGAGCAAGGAACGATAATTTCACTTACCATGGCTGACGAGAAAATTAGTTCGATGATTGCATCTCAAAATTTGATGGATGAGTTAATTGAGAATGGTATAGTTCTTAAGAAAGAGACTTTTAAAGAACTTTATAAAGTTGGTAATATTAGAAAAGACCAACTTAATGACCTGCTAAAGAAAAACAAATTTTCCCAAGAAGATTACGATTTTATAATCGGCTAATTCTTCAACTGATTGGCATAAAGGGATAAGGGTATTGAATATAGTAAGAGTAAAATAGCCATTTTTTATTTAGAAGTTTTAATATGAAATAGCAAAGCAAGAGTCTTAAAATTAAAGCCAAACTCCGTGTGGTTTAATGTTTCTACGAAATAATTTGCGATTTATAGTGCTTATATAGTATATAAATTCAATAAAAATCAATAAAATGGATATTTTATTGGGTTGAAAACACCCTAAATCGTATGTTTTTTGCAACTTGTTTGGCACAAAAGTGGATTTTTGTTGCTCTTTTGGGCGAAATTTTGTTGCAGAAAAAGGAACAATTAATGTTGCTAAGGTTAATATTGTTACTGGTGAGCAGACTCTTAACGCTGGCGACCCCAATAACAAGGAGCTTGTTGCTCTTATGCAGTCTTATGTTAATGCTTTTCTTGCTGTTCTTAGCAAGTAATTGATTTAAGGCGTTCCAAAGATTAGTAAAAGGGAGACTCTTAATTGAGTCTCCCTCTGTTTAAGGGTTAATAAAAGCATATTAAATTAATATGTTTTTATAAGTTCTTAAATTTTAATTGTTAATAGATTATTAACAGTTTGTTCATTATTGTTGTCAGAAACGGGTTCTTTGTTGACAACGATAAAATTCGTTGATTTTTTGTTGCGATTAAAGGGACGTTTAATGTTATATTCGTCACAAAATCTTTTCATGGTTGAGCGATTAACATGAAACAAACGAGCTACTTCAGCATAAGTATTATCTTGTTTAATAAGAGTCTTGATAACGTCTTGGTGCGGAATGAGTTTGTTGTTACTATTTTTACTACCTTTTGGTCTTCCAAGGACTACCCCTTGAGCTTTTCTTTCTTCGAGAGCTGCTTTTGTTCTGGCCGATATAAGAGATTTTTCAATTTCTGCGGAAAGACCAAAAGCAAAAGCGAGGACTTTGGATTGCAAATCGTCTCCTAAAGTGAAGTTATCTTTAATTGAACGTACTATAACACCTTTTTCCATGCAGAGAGAAAGTATGTTCATAATCATAAATAAACTGCGTCCAAGACGACTAAGTTCGGAACAGATAATCCAATCGCCTTCTTTGACTTCTTTTAGGAGTAATCCTAATTTGCGCTTGTCAGGCGCTTTTCCACCAGATACGGTTTCTTCAATCCAACCGTCAATTTTAATGCCTTCATGTTGACAGAATTGAAGAATTTCAAAACGCTGATTTTCGACAGTCTGCTTGTCGGTGGAAACTCTGATGTAACCATAATTCATAAGTTAGTGTCCTTTCAAAAGAAAAAATAATTGGGTTGCTAACTACTATTATAGTGCAAACTCTACAAAATTTCAAGGAGTTTAGCGTAAAGATTTAAATTTATTCAATAAATGAAAAGGAGATAAGTATAATTATGTATATTATTTCTGCAACTGCTAACGGTAGTGGTGGCTATCCCCCCCTTCAGGAGTGGCATTCTCAGACTTGCCCCACTGGTTATTATTTCTATCCAAATGAATATTTTGGTGTTTTCTATCCTCAAGGGAAGCGCGTCGCGGGCTTTGTAAAATATGAGGCTGATGAGGATACTAAGACTGTTACTTCCGTCATTTGGAACGACGAGGCTTATGACGCTTATGTTGCAACACTTCCTGACCCTGTTCTTGCCGCTCGTGAGAATAAGATTGCTGAAATGAGCAAGGCTTGCAATCAGACTATTGAAGCGGGAGTTGATTGTGAGATTGGTGGCGCTGTGAAACATTACAGCTTAACATCTAATGACCAAGCTAATATTAGTAATATGTTTAATGCTATTCTTCTTGGTGCTGATGGTTATCCTTATCATGCCGATGGCGAACAGTGTTCTGAAATGCCAAAGGCTGATATTATTAAGCTTTACACTACTGCTCAGGCTTTCATTACTTCTCAAGTGACTTACAACAATATGCTTAAGGGTATGATTAATGAAATTCCTACTGAGGAGGAAGTTAATAATATTCATTATGGTGATGAGCTTAATGAAACTTGGAAAGCAACGTATGATGCTGAGATGGGCAAAGCTGAGGCTCAGATGCAGAAGATTCTTGCTAATCTTCAGAAGCAGAGCGCTACTGATTCTACGGGGACTGAGGCTTAATTATGAATAACAAGTTGAGTAATTGGGTTCTATCCCTTTTGCTCTGGACTTGGGGTGGAACATTTTATTTCTTTTGCGAAGTTGTGTATAAAACATTAACTCATCATCCTGAAAGAATAAGCTGGACGATGCTTGTCCTTGCTTTGATTCTTTGTATTCCTTTAGAGAGATGTGGTGCTGAGTTAGTTTGGGAAATGCCTATATGGTTATAGTCTATTTGTTGTACTTTAGTTATTACTGTTACTGAATTTGTAGCTGGATTAATTTTAAATGTATGGCTTGAACTTGGCATATGGGACTATAGTGACCTCCCTTTTAATTTAATGGGGTAGATTTGCTTAGAATTTTCTGCTATTTGGCTTATTTTATCTGTTTTTGGTATTATTATCTTTGACTGGATAAGATATGTTGTTCAAGGCGGAGAAAAACCTCATTATCATATTGGGATTAATAAATATTGTCAAGTATGCAAAACTCGCTTGGCTAAAATGAAAAGCGAGGGTTGATTATTTTGCAGAAAAATGTTAAAGGGAAGGTGTATTTTCTATCTGATGGAGAATACATCAAAATCGGGTTTACAACAAAAACAGTTGAAAAACGCATTAAACAATTATCCACAGGGTCGGCAAAGAAAATATTTTGTTTGGGATATTTTCAAGGAACAATGGAAGATGAATCTAAACTCCATAGGAGATTTGGTAAGTTACGCTTGAGAAGCGGAGGAGAATGGTTTGCCTCAGAATAGGAGTTAATAGATTATATTAATTAGGTTAATGAAGAAAAAAATGTTTTTGTTGAAAAAGATGGAAACAGGGTAATGAAATATAAAACATTGCCACTCTGAATAAAGGGAGTTCATTTTATGGATTATATGAGAAAAAGAGTTGCGGCTTTGCTTTCTGTAAAAAGCATTGTCACAATTCTAACTACAATTGTTTTTTGTTATTTGGCGATTGTTTAGATTATTTCTGGTGAACAGTTTATCGCCATATTTACCACTATTGTTGCTTTCTATTTTGGTACTCAGACACAAAAGATTTCTGATGCTGTAGAAAGAAATAGCGGAGGAGAGGAGTGATTCCATTGGCTACATTAGATAAAAAGACCGAAGATAATACTACTGAAATTACAGTTAAGGTAAAAACGCCCACAATGAAAAAGTGGGGTTATGCAAGTTGGACCGTAACTATTGTTGTGACTCTTGTTACAATTTATTGCTGTGTAATGGGCCTTGGTGATACTTCAACTCTTGGTACTCTTTGCGCTTTATGTTGGGGCGAAACTGGCGTTTATACGGGTTGCTATGCTTATAAGTCTAAAGCGGAAAATAAACTTAAGATTACACAAGGTTTCATTGCTGAAACTGCCGATAAATATGGCATCGAGGCCATCACCCCCATTATTCAAACAATTTTGGGAGACTGACGCTTTCTCTATGTTATAAGAGAGAGTGAGATAAGAACGTTCGTATCTTGTTAGCGGCCTTGAAGCCTATCTCCTGCTTCGAGGTCGTTATAGAGGATATGAAATGGATTCCTCAAAAATAAAAAGATAAAGGTTAAAAGGGCAAATTAATGCTGGTTTATAAAATCATAGGAAATTTTAATCAAGATGAGCGTCTTGTAAAAATATTTGATAAATTAAAAGAATATTTTTATTTTGTTTATGCCGATGGGGTGCTTTATATTGCTGTAGCCAACTATGTAAATAGAGAGCAAGCTTTAGAAGTGTTAAAGAAAACTTTAAAACCTGCTAAAGATTATTTTACTATTGAAATTACAGAAGATAATTTAGGAAAAGAAACTCCTTTTTATTAGGATTGGTGTAAAGAAAATCTTGTTCGTATTGATAGACAACGCTATGAAATTGAGAATCAAAAAAAATTAAAGATGGCTATGAAAGCTATTGATATTTTTGAAGAAAAGATGCAAGAATCTTTGAAAGAAAATGATGGAAAGGAGGAATGATTTTTTCGAATGGACGAAAAGAAAAAAAGGGGTCGCCCCAAGAAAAAAGAGCCAGAAGTTAGCTCTGTTGAAAATGAGCAATCTAAAACTATAAATATGTCTTCTGAACAAGTTAGAGAAGAAAAAATTACTTTATCTCAAGTTCAGGAAAGATGGCAAAGAGTTTTTAGTGCCTACGCAAATTCTGATTTTAAGACGATTGCTGCAAATTGGAATGGCGCTTGGAGCCAACTCAATAATCCATTTTTGCAAAATGCGAGGATTAAGCAAATCAATTCTCCTGCTAAGAAATTAGACCAAGAAGTTGTTCAAGATGCTTTGTCTAATCCTGAAAATAGTGAAAAGCCACTTATGCAACTTAGTATGTGGCTCTATTATACAAATTATGTATATAATCTATTAATTAAACTGAACCGTGATACTGCAAAGTATAATTGGTATTATCTCCCTTAGTATGTTAAAGAAGCTGATTTAAAGAAAGATGATTTTAAAAAAGAAGCTGAAATGGTTGACAAGGCTATTAAGTCTTTTGAGCCCAATTTAACATGGAAAACTGTTACCACTCAAGTAAGTCTTGAGGGTAAAAGTAGCTATCTTACAAGATTAAGTTATGATAAAGATTCTGTTGATTTTTGGAGTTTGCAGAAATTAAATACAGACATGATTAAAATGACTGGATTTGGTAGTAGATAGAAGTTTATTGCAAGCTTTAATATGATGATTTTTTTACAACCTGCGTATAGTGTTGACCAATATCCTTAGTTTATTAGAGATACTTGGGCAGAAATGCTTGAAAGTGGAATTATCATTGAGGATAAAAAGGGTAACAAGAAAGTAAATCCAAGAGCTAAATTGCCTCGTGGGGGTATTCTTGAGAGTAAGGGAGATGCTTATTTTTATTGGGTACAACTTCCTCAAGATTTGTGTTACACTTTCTATAGTGATGGTGCTCATCCTAATATGTTGCCTGATGCTATCGGTTTGTTTAATGACTTAAATGAACTTGATGATTATCGTTGGTTACAGGCTAATTTGTTAAGTAAGGGTGTTACAAGTATTCTTACTGCTGAAGTTCCTTTGGTTTAGAAAAAATAGACCACGTTCATAGTAATATGTTCGAAAAATTATCTATCGAAATGCTGGAAAATCCTAAAGCTTAGTCAACCTTAAAGGGTTCTGAAAAGAGAAATAATGACTAAGATTCTTCTATGGTTAAAACCTACGGAAGAGAGTTACTAAATAAAAAATAAAACAAAAAATAAATAAGAGGGGAGGAATATTATGACTTATGCAATGTATATAGAACCTAACGAAAACGAGTCGTATTAGGATTATATTAACAGGTTGAAAACAATTAGAAATTTAGGAAAGAAAAACAGACCTGAAAATATTTATACTGAAGGCCATCATATTCTTCCAAAATGCATGGGAGGAAAAGATAATAAAGATAATATTATTATTCTTTTCCCTGAAGAACATTATTATTGTCATAAACTTTTGGCAATAGAAAATCCAGACGTAAAATCTTTATAGTTTGCGTGGTGGTTAATGTGTCACAAAACGGACGGGGATACAAAACGATATTACAAAGTAAGTGTTAAAGATTATGCTGAAGCGCAGTCTCGTGCGGCTTTATTGAGTTAGCAGATGAATGGGAAACCTGTCGTAGAATTAATTGCTGGCACTATCTATCCAAGTGCGGAAGAGGCCGCTCGCCTATTAAAAATTATTCAGGCATCTAATATTACTGCTTGTTGCAAAGGAAGAGCTAAATCTGCAAACGGTTATCAATTTTGTTATTTAGAAGATTATTTAACGGGGGATTATGAAATTAAAACCAGAGGTAAGAATAAAAGAATAATAGATATTGATACGGGAGAAGTGTATGAATCTGCCAAAGAAGCGTCTGAAAAATTAGGGATTAATATGATAAAAATAAGAGACGTATGTAGAGGTATCCGAATTACTACAGGGGGACATCGTTTTGCATATCAAAAGGATTATTTATCTGGCAATTATAATCCTAAATTGGAAAGTCGTCCTTATCGCCCAATATAGGAAGTCGAATCTGGTAAGATTTACAACAATGCAGCGGATGCGGGTAGAGATTTAAATGTTGACTCGTCTGGTATTTTGAAAGTTTGTAAAGGGAAATTAAATGCTGTCAAAGGACATAAATTTATTTTTTATTTAGAAAATGTAACTGAAATGGACAATCAGCAGCCAAGCTCTTAAATGAGAAGGCTCAACGACTATCCCTTTAGGGGAGTAGGTTTGACTTCATCAATCAAACCGAAGTGGTAGACATCTATTTAAATAGATGAAGATATAGTCTGCACACAATAGAAATATTGTGGTTACGAAAGTAACGGTATTGAGATTGATAATCTCAGGAATTTAAATATTCTAATACTAAACAAATAATAATGGAAAGACCCGAGTGCGGGTAAGGATTCTACAGCAATTAGCGCAGATACAGTAATGGGCTATAGTGACCTATTTAATTCCAGCGTATCTTCTAATATTATGAGCTTTTTTGCTCCCTTTAAAGAATTTGAATTACATACACTTGAAAATCAACCTGAGAATATGGATATTATTTATGACCGTACTCGTGATTTGATTGCAACATCTGGCAATTCTGCTCTTATGAGTATTACTGATAAGCCCAGTATCGCATCTGTTAAGGCGGCTCAATATATTCAAGAGTCTCGTGTTGATTATATGGTTCGTCAATATGAAAGCTATATGAATTATATAATTAATAATACTCTTGGTTTAAAATATAAATGGAGAATCTATCTTTGGGGTGGTATTTTCACTCATAATGAGGAAACTAAACAACTTAAAGAATTGGTGTTCTCTGGTGTTGAAGGGATGTTCCCGAAACTGCTTTCTGCTATGGGAATGAGTGTCCTTGATTATTCTACTTCAACTTCTTGGATGAAAGAACTTAATATTAAAGTTGAAAAGGTTCTCGCTCAAGAAAATGTTGAAGAGTCGAATAGGCTCGCGTTAAAGACCGCAACAAACAAAATTTCTGCTAAAACTACAACTACAACTTCTGAGGAGAAAGTAACTTCTAAAGATAATGTTGGCAGACCTAAACTTGATGAAGATGAAATAACAAACGATTCTACTGCTACTTCTGCGGACAATGGGACTAATGTTTCTGACATCAAGGAATTTAGCGTAGCTAAATGTGCTATTTGTGGCAAAGAGCTGGATTATGGCGAAGAAGGTATTTGTGATGAATGTTTGGAAGAAAAATATGATGAGCGTATTCGAGAAGTTATGGGCATAAAAGGTGAACAAGACAAAGAGGATGAATAAAAATGAAACAGATTAAAAAAATGGTGGTAGAAAATAAAGATGTGTGTGTTCACGACTTAAATTGTGAAAATAATACTCTTAGAATTCTGCCTAAAAGGGTTATGACTGTTCCTCCGACATTAATTTGCGTGTGTAAACTTTGCAATCAAGGTTTTAAGTTTGTGCAAAATAGTGACGGTTCATATAGTGAAGAGTAAGTAAAAATGTAGGAAAGGAGTTAAGTATGGTTAAAAATAATTTTACCCCAGAAATAAAAAAACTGTGCAATGACTTATTAACTTCATTTTTTCAGATGAATCAAGACTGCGATAATATTGCGTATGCTTTAGATAGTTATCTCGAATGCCCTAAAGCTTCGAGTATTTATCATCTAAAGTTTGCTCATATTTGGCCTTCAGATACTTTCGCTGACCATTGGAGCGAAATTCTTGTAAATGAAGGCATCGTTCCTCACAGGGGTTCTCAAGCTGGAAACGATGAGGAATATACAAATATAGTAGATGCTTTTGAGGATAATTATCGCAATGTTACAACCCTAAAAGATTCTGTTCTTAATGCTATTGAGATTTTAGATTATGAAAAAGGTTGTAAGGTTTTGGTGCTGGAACTTGAAGAGTTTGCTCGTATTATGAGCGGACTTGTCCATCAAAGTGACATTTGGCGTGGAAAAGCAAAAAAATATCTAAATGATGGCAAGGTCTATAAATTCGACATTGATTTTGAAGATTTCACTGTGATTTAATAGTTGGGACGATTATTAAGGGAAGGAGGAGATTAGCTTGGATTTACTTCAATTGAAGGATTTACTTTCCAACTCTGGTTGGGGTTTAATCATACTTCTCACTTTAATTCAAATCGCTCCCATTAAAATCAATCCTTGGAATTCTGTGCTTAAGTTTTTAGGCAGATTGATGAATGCTGAATTAAATGAGAAAATGGATGGTTTTAAAAGGGACTTAAGTGGCGTAAAGGAAGACATTGGAGGCATGAAAAGAGATGTCGCCACGTTGCACAGCGACGTTGCTTTGGTTAAAACAGACGTTAATACTATGAAAAATGATATAAACGGTATAGGCGGAAAAGTAGATAAATTAAGAAATATTGTTGATGAAAATGAAGCCAAACAAGCCAGAGCCAGAATTTTGCGCTTTAGTGATGAACTTTTAAATAATATTCCTCATGGTGAAGAACATTATGTTGAAATTTTAGGATGCTGTGATAACTATGAAGAATATTGTTCCGCTCATCCAAATTTTAAAAATAGTGTGGCAGTAAATAGTATTAACGAAATAAAGAAATCTTATGAAGAACATAGGCAAAAGCAATTAAACAAACTAAAAGAAAATTAAATATGTTTTATATAAATATAAGTAAACCTTACTCCAAAATTATTCCTGAGATGGATGTTTATTACGAAAGGTGGATGAACGTAATAAAAGGTGAGTTTTATTTTTGAGGAAAGGAGGGAAAAGTTATTGAACGAAAGTAAAAAGAAATTAACTTTTGAACTTTCTCCTGAACAACTCCGCATTAAAACGCTTTTAAATAAGGAGTTTTTAGCAGTTGATATAATGGCTATTTCAAATGTTTATCCAAATCGCAATAAGAGTTATTTTACAGAAGATTCTATGAGGAATGCTATTCCTACGTTCTATGAGAAGCCTATTCTTGGTGCTTTTGATACGTTAAAAGAAGATTATTTAGGACATAATACTTCTTTAATTCATGACGAATATGGAGTGCATGAAGATACAACTGGTGGCCGCAATGAAGTTCCGCTTGGTCTTGTGCGTTCTAAAGACCGTGTTGAATTGATTGAAAAAGATGGACTTAAGTGGATTTCTCTCTCTGCTGCACTTTGGGTTAATTATTCTTATCGTCAAGTTAAAAAGCTTCTGAAATCAAAAGGTAAAAAAGTATCTGTTGAGGTAGAAGTTACTAAGTCGCATATTGATAATGATGGTATTGAAGTTATTGATGAATTTAGCCTAATGGGTATTACCATTCTTGGCTCTGATTATACAGAGGCTATTCCTAATGCGAATATTTCTATTCCTGAACTTGAGGGAACTGAATCTTATCAGATGCGTAAGAAGAGCTTAACTTTTGCTTATCAAGAACTCGATAAGTCTCTTGGTATTACTCCTGAATCAAATGATAATTCAAATATAAATAAATCAAATTTCTCCGATTCTCCTATTAATAACGAAGATACGGAAGAAATTAAAATGGATAATGACGAGAGAGGAGGAGAAACAGTTCCAATGTATACGCTTAATGAAAAAAGACAGATGTTACAGGATTTCTTAACCAATGATAATCGCTATGTCTGGGTTGTGGATATAAGCGAAACCGAAGTTTATTATGAAATTGAAGGCGAAGGTACTTTCTCCGCGCCTTATTCTTTTGAGGTTGGTGAAGACGGTAAAGCTGTTATTTCTGTCGATGAAAGCGCAAAACAGTCTGTTATTCGTTCTTGGAGAAAGTATGATGAGAACGAAGCCGAGGCAGAAAAAGAAAACTTTGAGGAAAAGACTAATGAGCCTGAAAAGGAAAAAGAGTCTTGTGAAAATAAAGAAGTTGAAGCCGAAGATAAGAAGGAAGAAGAGTCTACTGACGAAAAGAAAGAAGACGAATCTGCTGAGGAAAAGAAGTGTGAATCTTGCTAGCCTGAAGAGGAATGTAAAATGTCTGAGGATGAGTGCAAGATGAGTGAAGATGGCTGTGAGTGTGAATCTAAGGAAGAGTGTGCTGAAAATTCCGACGGGGAAAACAAAGACTGCGAATCTGCTTCTGAAGACGAATGCAAGATGTCTGAAAATGATGAGTGCAAGATGTCTGAGGATGAATGTAAGATGAGCGAAGACGATAAAGATGATAAGGATGAAGATGATAAGGGCGATGATTCCGATGAAGATAAGAAAGAGGAAGAGTCTGCCGAGTCTGTTGGCGCTATTGAAAAGTGCTCCGAGGAAATTCCTAATGAGCCCGAAAAAGAGCAAGTTGTCTTTACCGTTGGGGATAAAACTTATACTGAGGACGAATTCAAAGCTGAGTTCATTAAGATGAGTGAGATTATTGCTGATTATGAGGCAAAATTTGCCGCTACTAAGAATGCAGAAATCTACTCTTTTGTTTGTTCTGTTATCGACAGTGAGGAAGACCTTACTGCTGAAAATAAAGATATTATTAAAAATGCTATGAAAGAGAATTGCGATAAGAGCTCCTATAGTGCAAATGAGACTGCTCAGGAAGCCGCTGAACATCTTATTGCTGATGCTCTTTATCAGCAAAAAAAGATGGCTAAAAGCTCTAAAGTTGAAAAAGACTTTAGCGTAAGCATAATCAAAGAGACTTCTACTGTTGTGGCTAATACTGCTAAGAATAGTATGGAGGATTTGAAGAATGCTATTGCAAATCTCAATAAAATTTAACTATAATAGGAGGAAATAATATTATGAAATTCATCGAGAAAATCCTGATGGCTTCCGAAGATGTTCAGAGCTATCTCGTGACTGGTCGTTGCGAAAACGAGCTTGCCGATGGTTCTATCGTTACTATTGGCGACCTCTGCGACCATGCTGTTTATAAGAATGTTAAGGATATGAATGCCCGTAAGCTTACCGCTGGTTATACCAAGGGCAAGCGCTATGGTATTGTTGACTATGTTGGTGTTCCTCAGGGTACGATTGTTGGCGTAGTTTATCGTATTGGTAGCAAGATTTGCGGTCTTCCCGTTCCTGCTAATGAGAACACTCGCGTTCGTATTCCTCAAGTCGGTGATGAGTTCTACCTCGCAGATGACAACTTCTCTGTTGCTCCCGTTGATGGTACTGTCTACACTGGTTCCGCTGATGGTTCTTATGTTGCTGGTACTGAGGGTGAGGGCTTTACCTTTAAGGTTGAGTATGTGACCGATAAAATTATGGGTCAGGTCAATGCTGGTAAGAAGGCTTACTGCACCGTTCTGTCCGTCTAATCCTCGCGGATAGATGAGATGGTTTTGAATATATACTTAAAAAGATTAGATTAAGGAGGATTATGTTGTTATGAAACACATTTTTAGCTACAATAAGTTCAACGATGAAGCTCTTGACGGCATTGTTGAATCTGGTTATGCTCTGACTCAGGCTTTCCTTGAGGGCAAGGGCAATACTCATGAGTATTCCGAAGCTAACAAGCAGTTCAATGAATCTCTCATGAAGTTCTGCGCCGAGGGTAATGTTATGAATTACAATGGTCTTGAGGATATTAAGAATCCTATGGTTCACAAGAATAGCTCCTTCCTTGAGAAGTTCGATGTCGTTCTTGCTCAGATTCTTACTCCCGTTATTCCTACTGTTGTCGCTTCTGGCTATGACCAGCTCTATGATGTAACTCAGGTTGGTTTTGGCGACTCCGCAGCTTTCCAAGTCGAGAGCAATGAGCTCTTCATTGTTAATGACCTTGCTGAAGGTATCCGCAATGGTGCGCAGCAGACTGCAAGCAACACTGAATACACCATTCAGGCTCAACGTCAGACCATTAGCCTCTATTGTGACTGGTTAAAAATTGCTTAATGCGGAAAAGCATGGTAGCCAGAGTGTATAGAAATATACATATTAATAAACTTACTTAATTGCTGGAAATACTTAAAGTCAGCTAAACCACAACGTAAAGATGAAATAAGCTTAGGCGTGACGGTGACGAAAGTAGAAAAAATTAGTTGAATGGCATAAGGTTAAATCCTAAGTGCTTTAATAATAGTAAATCAGCAGCCAAAAATTTAATGAGATTTAGGCTCAACGACTATCTTTTTAAAGAGTAAGAGAAATGCTCAATTCTCTGATATGGTAAGCATCTGAAAATGATGATGATATAGTCTTGACTTTGTTGAAAAGCAAAGATAAATTATTCTTTTTTAATATAAAAATGTGGAGAAAACATGATAAAAGAAAAAACTTTAACAATTCCTTTAACTGCTACAGCATATCGTAGATTTACAGATTTAGGATATGATTGGACAAATAAAAAAGAATTAGAAGTAAAAGTAGAAGATTTGTCAAAAGGAAGTTGTCGTGAAATTACTGCCATTTGTGATAAGTGTGGCAAGGAATTAATTATGACTTATCGAATTTATTTAAAAAGAATTTCTAAACATGACGGTAAGTATTTTTGCAAAGAATGTTTTAATTCTAATAAAGAAGAATTGTCAAAAAAAGCAAATCAGACTCGTGAAACTTGTTTAAAAAAATATGGAGTAAGTAATCCAGCCAAACTTGAATCTTCAAAGGAAAAGGCTAAAAATACTTGCAAAGAAAAATATGGGACAGAAAATTTTATGCAAGTTCCAGAAATTGTTGAAAAGATAAAGAAAACAAATTTAGAACGTTATGGCGTAGAATATGTTGTTTAGCTTCCAGAAATGAAAGAAAAATCACAGCAAGCTATGTTAGATAAATATGGGGTAATAAGCGCTTTTAGCATTCCAGAAGTTAGAGAGAAAAGTAAAACGACGTGCTTAGAGAGGTACGGGGTAGAATATATTTGTCAGTCTCCTGAAATAAGAGAAAAAATGCAAGCGGCTTTTGCTAAATCTGGAAAAATACCTATATCAAAGCCACAACAGCAAATTTATGAGATGTTGTTAAATGAATATGAAACAGTTGAAATAAATTATCCCGTAAGTAATTTAAGTTTGGATTGTTTTATCGAAATAGATGGAGTAAAAATAGATGTTGAATATGATGGTTGGTTTTGGCATAAAGATAAGCAACGTGATTTTGCCAGAGATAAAGCTTTATTAAAACTGGGTTATAAAACTTTAAGAATAAAAGGCGGTCATAACATTCCAACTATAGAACAATTAAAAGAAAAAATTGAAATTTTAACTCACACAGAAAGATATTTTGAGCAAATCTTTCTTGATGAATATTTAAAAGAAGAAAATAAAAAAGAATAATTAAACAAAATTCGACCACGTTTCCGCAGGAAAATTAAATTGGGGTTCTCTTCTTGCCAAGGTTGGCGCTTCCTTTGCCGCTTATGTTATGGGTCGTGTCGCTAAGGTTATGTCCGATGTTATCACCACCGCTGGTGAGCACGGCATTGCTGGCTATATCGCTAATGGTATGACTGATGCTAACTGGCTCACTACGGCGCGTAACGTTTCTCTTGCCAATGGTGGTGCTCAGGTTTATGCTCTTGGTACTAACATTGCTCTTGCTGACGTTCTTCCTGCTGATGCTCAGTCCTTCCGTTATGGTGAGGCTGGTTCTATCGTTCGTGATGGTTATCTTCCTGAGTACAAGAAGATTCCTCTAATCGAGCTTGGTAATTGCCTCGTTCCTAACACCATCAACGGCACTCCTGAAGTTGTCCTTGATGATGATATTATTTATATGCTTCCTCTTGGCTTTAACAAGCCTGTTCACGTTGTCATGGAAGGCAATAGTGTTAGCGTTCAGCGTGACCCGATGTATGCCGCTGACCATACTTATGGCTTCACCGTTGATATGCGTCTCGGTGTTGGCATTGTGATTGGTTCCAAAATCGGTTGCATCCAGCTTCAGTAATTTTAAGTTAATAGCTTAAAGCAAAGAAGAAACTCCGAAAGGAGAAATAAAAGATGATTTTTATTCATTAAGATAAAATCATAAATTTATACAGATTTAAAAGGTTTAAAAGGAGGATACTTGAAAATGGCAGTATCTAAGAAAAACAGTACAACTACTAAAACTGAAAAGGTTGAAGTTCAAATTAATGAGCCCGCTGTTGCGGAGGTTTCGGCTTCCGCAATAGCAGAGGCAGAAAAAACCTCCGCAAAGCAGGAACAGCCTTCTATGGCTGACCTTATGGCAATGTTTGCATCTATGAAAGAATCTATTGATTCTCTTAAGACAGATTTGACAAATGCTAAAAAGGAAAATGAAGAGCTTAAAGCTCAGATTGAAGAAGCAAACACAAAGGTTGAGGAGGCTGAAAAGAAAGCCAGTATGATTCCTGAGCCAAAAGATTCCACTGCTGAAAGCACTACTAATCGTCTTCTTGACATTATTGCAAATCGTAAATCTGAGAAAGAAGTTGTTCTAATCCATAATCGTGAGATTATTGGTGGCGGCTCAACTGCTCTGCGTTTGACTGGTCTTTCAATTGATTTCCATACTTTTGGCGAGCAACGTCTTCTTAGTTGGCAACAATTCGAAGAGTGTGTTTCTAAGTATCGTCGTTGGTTTGACAAAGAAATCATTGTTCTTGGCCCTGAATCTGCGGATATTGCGGAGCGTTATAATGTGCCTTGCTTGAATCGCGATGGTAAGCGTATTATTACCAAGGAAGACCTTCGCACACTTTATCGGAAGCCTGAACGTGAGCTTGAAGACTTTTATCAAGACCTCACTGATGAAGATAAGGACTTTATTTGTTCTTATTGGCTGGGTAAGTGTTATAGTGGAGACCAGAACTATATTAATCGCGGAAAGATTGAGATTCTAAATCGTCTCAACCCTAAGCACCCCTTTACAAATTATATTGTAGAGATGAACTTTAAATCTATTCAGTAAAATTAAAAGGAAGGAGGATTAAAATATCTGTGGGTATTTTATTTAGCGATATTTATAAAAAGGCAATCGCCCTCTTTGATGACCCGAAGATAACTCGTGCTTACGAGACGAATCAACTTCAATTTTATAAATTGATGTATACTTACTTGCAGAATGCGATTGCTATGTTTGACAATCCTCTTTCAGTATCGTTGCGTTTATCTAATTATAAAGAACCAAATGGCACAATGGAAGTTTTTAATGGGGATGGTGTAAATAAAGTATTTACACTTGACCCCGATTTTGAGATACTTGATAATAGTGTTTACTACTATATTGAAGGAGAAGCTGTTGTCCAAGCTAAATTAGATAAGGAAAATCGCACTGTTGAATTTCCTGATATTATTCCAGAAGGACAGCAATATTCCATTGAACAGTATTATATTGGTGAATTTACAGATGAATTTAAAGACTTTAATAATAATGTGCAAGGCAGTAATGCAGTTGCGATAGGATATATTAAAGACATCCTCGCTCGTTTGCTTGTAAAAGCATGGGCTGAGGAAGAAAGAAATATGCTGTTAGATATACGCAATATTATGCAAGATAGCGACTTCAAAATTATGTCAAATGACCGTATTTTAAAAGCTAAAAATGAATGGATAGCTCAAATGAATGAAGAAATTGCAACATATCAAGGAAGGTTGGCTTGGATGATTCGCTTTATGCGGGGTTCAAGTTATTTGGGAAGGGGATAAAACGAATGGAAGAAATGGAAAAGATAGAAAATAATTTTAAAATTGTTTTGTCCTTAGATGAAAAGATTAAATGTTTAGAAGAACTTGTAGTTCGTTTAAAGAAGATTCTTTATGTCTATGACCGTTCTTTAGAACCTGACTCAAAATATAATTATCGCATTTATTGCGGTGGCGTTGCCATGTATATTTCTTCAAGCAATTATTTATTCAATGGCGAATTAGTTAGTGTTGTTGTTAATATGACTTCAATTTTAAATAATAAATTGGAGAAAACGCAAATTAAAAAGCTTGTTTTTGACTCTGTAAATTATGTTGAGTTCTTACTTTCTTCTTACAAGGATAAAAAAGAGTCTGATAAGGAGTGAGTTATGGCTGTAATTAATACAACGAATGTAATAGATAGCTCCATGTATTTGAAAGCAAAACTCCCAAAAAACATGGTTGGAGAAAACTATTATATTGAAAATTTACAGGATAAGAGAAACAAAGATTGGGCATATAGATATAATGTGGTTGGGATTGAAGAAGAAATAGCTAAACCCTTGAAGTATACTTGCGAACTTCCCGCTTATACACCTGTGGATGTGGTAATACGTTCTGTAAAAGGTGAAAGAGGAGAAGACCTTAGTACAGATTGGGAGGAGCTTAGTTTCCGAGATTTAAATTATCCAATTGGTGTAGGCAAAAGGTATAGATTTTCTCTTGATTTTCCAGACATGACAAAAATGACAGAGGATGAAAAGCATTATGATACAAGTGTTTGGCTTGCGATTAATGAAAATCCTGTTGCTCCACGGAGGAACTGCGTAGTTCGTAGGTGCAATGGAAATATTGCATTGGTAGGTTCTCCTGACAGGTCTTACCAAAATATTACCGAAGCAAGATATGAACCATGCATTCAAGTAACCGAACTTAGATATATGAACAAATATTACAATCAGACCCTTGTAGTTCCACAGGCAGAATGGTATGTATATTTGCAGTTAAATTATTTTACTAACTTTATTAAAATCAATGATAGATTAATTCTGGGTTTAAGTGATGTAGAAGACAGAGAAAATAATTCTGTATATCAAGTGAAGGCTGTGGTGAAAGCTAATTCTCAAAAAACTTTTGCTCGAAATAATCAGACGAGTATAGAAGATATACCGTTGATTATTTTAGCACTTGATAAAGATGAGGCAGCAGATGGAGACGATTTAATAAATCGCATTCCCAATCAAGCTCCTCTTTATAAAGTTGAGCAAGAGAATCCTGTCTATGAATATTATATCGAAATGGAAAATGCTGAAACCGAAGAAACAGTATAGCCCGATGTAACAACTGACCTCATGTTAGGAGAAATGGCGGAGTTTAGAGTTTATCTTGCTTTTAACGGCGAAAAAGTTGATGGCAAACATAAGTTTGTTTTTGAGGCTAAATTGGGAGGAATTAAGCAAGAAAATTGGAATAAATATTTCAAATGTAACTTCGATGAAGAAACTTGCGTATTTACAATTAAGAATCTCAAACAATGCAATAGAGGGGTTGTTAATGTGGAGTTAAGATGCGTCGATGAAGATTTGACTGCTCAAGCATAGCCCGTTATTCAAAATTATACTTTTAAATTGGGAGGATTTTATTAATTATGTTAGATAATACTTTTGCTCCTAATGCTCGAAACCGTTTTGTTACGCTTGATGGAATTGAGGATAGGATTATTTATTATTTACTGTCTCCCAATAATAAGACGGAAGAAGAGTTAAAAGCTACTCACACGATATGGAAACTTTTAACTTATAATACGGGAGATGCTTTAAACAAGAAATTGCCCACTTATAAAAAAGTTGTGGGTTTGATTGCGAATGATGATATAACACAAACGGATAAGAGGATTTTTAGAAGTCCTCATTTTGAAGACGCTTTTTTGACAGAGGCAACTTTGCTTAAGGTCTATATAGATGGTATTATTCCTAAAGACCCATATAAAGCAGTTGTTAATGTCGGTATAGATATTATCACTCATAATAAGTGTATTAATATAGCTGCTAATGAAGAAGACAAAGGTTTGCCCATTGATATTGTTGATGGTGTTGAATACTATGTCGAGACTAAAAGTAGAATATCTGTTTTAACACAAGCTATAATTTCTTTGCTTAATGGTGCTAATGTTCAAGGTGTTGGATTGATGGAATTTTCTGGAACGATGAGTCGTTTTCAGCAAGCTCAATATGGCATTTGGAATAATAGAAACTTTGAAGGAATTAAAGTTGTAATGGGTTGTTGGATGAGTGGGGTGTCTTAATAAGACATGATAATCTCAAAAGAACTCGAACAAAAGATAACTGTTTACGAGCAAGCCTACTTTTAGACAGACGACCCAGTACCTTTTAAGGGAGGGTTAAAAGTTTATCCTGTTATGGCACGAGATTATTATAAATTTTATAGCACTCTTGGTTGTTTAACATAGGATAAAACTGTTAAAAAAGTTAAATATGTTGACGAAAATGGAATTGAAAAGGAAAAAGAAGTTGCGAATCCAGAAGGAATTGCAATGAGCTATATGAATTATTTAATTAAACAAATGGAAGATGAAAAGATTGGTGGATTTGTAACCAGTCAAGTGATTCGGATATTTGAACTTTGTTTACATGAAAAGAATCGGCTATATTGTCCTAAATGTGGGAAGAAGATAGAAGACGAAGAGATTGCAAAAAAGTTAATAGAATTAGATAAAGAAATAGCTAATCTTGGAGAAGACATTTCCGATGAAGATAGATAGCTTAAAAGACTGTAGATGTTACAATCGCTTAGTGTTTGTGAATGTGGTGGATAGATGCGTGAAGTTTATAGTATTAAGAACGAGAACGGGTAGAAGAATTTGATGATAAAGAATGTAGTTTTAACTAATAAGGATTTAGAAGAACTTACCGCAATTATCACACATTATAATATTTTAGGGTATGATGGAGATAAATATGTAGACCCTAACTTGAAAAAAGATTTAGAGTTAAAAAAGGAATTGGAAAACAAGAACTATACTGCTCCAAGTCTTGAAAAACAAATGACGGGAATTTGTATTAGTGCTCCATATACTTTTGATAAATTAATGAATGAAGTAACACTAAGAAAATTAGCTTTAATGTTAAAAATGATAGACTCTCAAAAGATGTATTATGCTCAAGTCCAAGCTTAGATGACAGGATTAGTTGATTTTAAAGGGAAACAACCTACTCATTGGCTTTGGGGAGATGATAAGAAAGATATGTCTAAAGAGATTATGACTTTGAATGATATTCAAAAGAAATTTGCTGCTGTAACGTAAGAAGTTATAGTAATTATAAAATAAGGAGGATATACTATGGTTTTTATTGCTGGTGTTGGCCACGCAGTCATCATGGATGGCGAACGTCTTGTGGCTACTGCTAATACTTTGGTCGATAGTTCCATTACCATTGGCCTGACTATGGAAGATGTCAAGGGCGGTATGGGCAATAAGCTCTATGGCCGTTACGCTCACGATGCTACCTTTGGTCTTAAACTTACTGATGCTATGTTCAATCTTGAGTATCTTGCCATGAATACTGGTTCTGACATTGAGCTTGGTGGCGATGTTTTTGCTACTGGTAAGATTAAGTCTGACGCTCAGAAGAAGATTGTTCTTCCTCAGACCGCAGTTCCTGTTTTCGGTGGTGAGAATGCTAAGGTTGTTGCTTATGCTTTCGAGTCTGGTACTAATGCCACTTATGTTGCTTATGAAGTTGCAAAGGCTGATAATAGCATTACTGTTGAAAAGGCTTCTACTGAATATTGCCTTCGTTACATGATTCACAATGACTATGCTTCCAAGATGGTCATTAGCTCCAACTTCATTCCTAAGACTCTTAGCATTATTTTGACTGCCAACCTCTATTCAGGCGGTTCTTGTGATTTGGAGACCTCTACTCTTGCTGGTTCTATCCAGATTAAGATTTATCGTTTCATGCTTAACGGTAATCAGGACTTCTCCATGACCGCTACTGGCGTGGCTCAGACCTCTTTGGAGGGTACCGCTCTCGCGTATGGTTGCCAAGGTTGTGACGGTGATGGCGCTTATGCTGAGATTACTCAGGTTTTCACCAATGTTTCTGCTGACAGCTTCTCTGCTCTTATTGTTGAGGATGCTGAACGCACTGCTGCAAAGGGTGACAAGCTTCCTATCGCTGTTTATGCTTGTCCCGTTGATGGCGCTCCTATAAAGCTTGCTAATAGTGACATTACTGTTGCAACTGGTGAGGGTTATACTTATGCTGATGGTGTTATTACGATTAGCAATAGTGCTACTGGCGCTCTTAATATCGCTATCACTGCTGCTAAGTTCCCTGCACTCTCTGCTTCTCTTAAGGTTACGGTTGCGTAATTAAGAAGGAAAGTAAAAGAATAGGAGAATTAAACTATGCTCTGTAATTTTGCGGAGTATAACAAATTCAGACGCTTAATATGCACATTGGGGGAGGGTGAAGCTCCTCCAATGTGTCCATATTAGAAATATTGTCATTTATCTAATGCATGGGAAAACTCTCCTGCAATGAATAAATGCACTAAAAGGAGTAATCAATATATGGACGAAAAGAAAAATAAGAATTATTACAAAAAGCCTGAAAAGGTTGCTCTTGAGTCTAAGGCTGAGGAAGTCCTTGAAGTGAAGAATGAAGTTGATGAAGAGATTCCTGTTGCAAAGGAAGAAGTCTTCGAGGAAAAGGAAGCCATTGTTGAAGAGAAGAAGAATACCATTAAAGGTAAGGTTCGTTGTGTATTTGACAATGGTGATATTGCCGTAAATCTTGACAACGGTGAATTTGTTATGAAGTACGGTTATCCTAATGCAAAAATAGGCGATATTCTTGACTTCGAGATTTAAGAGAAGGTATTAAGTTTTACAAAGAGAGAGGATGCACATAGTAAAAACTGTTAACATTCTCTCTTTTTTTAAAGTTCAATACCAATAAAAGTTTGGTTTTATTTTCCGTTTAAAATGGATATATTTTTAAGGAAAAATTTTCTTGACAAACACAAGATATTGTGTTATAATTCACCTAAACTCAAGAAAGAGACAATAAATCTATCGGATTGGGAAGTGTAAATTTGACTGAATGAACTATCTGGATTTTCCAGAAAGTTGAAAAGTTGATTTGTAATTCAAAAGGTTATGGCTATTGTATTGGTCGCACGGCCCGAATTGGTAGTAATCTCTTCTTTGTGTTTGATATAATTTTATTTTATATTTTTCATTTTTTATTATTTTTTAATTCTATTTTTTAATTTTTGGAGGATTTTTATTATGTATGATTTGATGAACGCTGTAAATTCCATTTTTGATGATAGTCTCTTTTTCCCTTCTATGAGAAATATTCGCTTTAATACGGATGGTGTACTTGATATGCGTCCTGCAAAGTGGTATATTTGGAAGGAAGATGAGGGAGATAAAGATTCTAAGATTCCTGTAACTAAGGGTGTATATGCTGTAGTTAAGTGTCTTGGTATTGCTGAAGAAGATGTTTCTGTTAGTCTTAAGGACGATTGCGTAATTGTTCAGGGTAAGACAGAGGTTAAGGGAATTACTTATTCTCAGTATGTTGAGCTTCCTATTTCCAAGGAAATTCTTAATAATGTTGAGAAGATTCAGTATGAAGCCAAGGATGGATTGGTGTTTGTTTATTTTACGACTAAGATGCCTGAGAAGAAGCCACAGATTCTTATTGAGAAGATGTGAGGATGATTTAAAGGTAAAAGGTTAAAAAGTAAAATTTAATTAAAATCTACGACTAAGAATCGAAAAAAGATTTTAGTTGTATTTACTGCGATAGGGGTGGAATATCCCCTATTGCGGTCCTACCTGAGAGTTAAAGGAGGAATCTGTTTTGGGTAAGTCAAAAGACAAGATTCGTATTAGCTTTATAGGCAATAATGCAACAAGTGTTGCAGGTTCAATGACTTTGATTACTTGGGGAAAGCCCCAGCGTTCTATTTTAGTAGAAGCGGGGTTGGTTCAAGGTGAAAAAAGTCTGCTTGGTGAATATCAAGCAAATAATGCAAATTTTAAATTTAAGGCTAAAAATCTTGACTATGTGTTTATGTCAGACAATCATGGAGACCATAGTTTATTATTTCCCTTAGTAGTAAAAAGAGGATTTACGGGGAATGCTTATGTGCCACAGGGGTTCGTAGATATTTTTAAGCCTATGGCATTAGATAGTGCTAATATTATGGAAAGAAATGCACTTGACTTAACCAAAAAAATGAAAAGAAATTATCCTCCTATTTACGAAAGTCAAGATGTATATAATGCTCTTGATAAATTACATGAATGTAATTTTAATGAAAAGATTAAATTAGATGATGAAGTAACAGTAGAATTTATTCCTGCTGGACATACTATTCATAGTTCATCTATTATTCTTTATATTAAAAATGGGAATACAACTCGTAAAATTGCTTTTACGGGAGATATGGGTAATATCGCAATGCCCAGAATGTATACAAATACATTTCAACCTATCCAAAGTGCTAATCTTTTGGTAAGCGAAACAACTTATGCGGACGCTAAAAGAAGTGCCAATGGGAAAGATAGAGAAAAAGATGTTGAAAAAATTAAGTCTATAGTTTATGATTATGCTATAGATAGAAAAGGTGGACAAATTCTTTTTCCCACTTTTAGTTTTATGCGAACTCAAATTATTTTAAGTTTGTTATACGATTTGTTTTATGATGATGAAAAATTCACTTGTCCGATTTATGTAGCATCTCCATTGGCGTGTAAAATTTGTGATATTTTTGACACTCATTTGAGTGGAGAAGATGCTGAAAAATGGAAAATGGTTCGTGGTTGGAGTTCTGTTCAATATATAAAAGATTTTGATACTCTCGAAGCAATTGTTAATAAGCATCAAAAAGAAGGAACAAGTGCGATATACTTGGCGGCAAGTGGCTTCATGGTTGGAGGGTACTCGGTGTATCTGGCTGAAAAATTTTTGCCAAGTGCTAAAAATATTTTAGCTTTCTGTGGATATGCTACTCCTACAAGTCTTGCTGGGAAAATAAAGCAAAAGAAAACAAAAACTGTTACTATTAATGGAAAGAGTATTCCAAGTCGAGCAAACGTAATTAATTTACAGAGTTTTTCCAGTCATATCCAACATGATGAACTGCTGAAGCTATTAAGTGGAGGATATGGTCAAGCAACTTATGAAAAGATTGCGCTTGTTCATGGTGACTTTGATGGAAAAGTGAAATTTGCAGAGCAGTTAAAATTAGAAATTGAAAAACGCAATAGAACAGATAAGGTTGTTATTGTAAATAAATCAACAGAAATTTTGCTTTGATAGGTTTTTACATCTTTTAGATGTGGAAATATATAGTTAGCTTAAAAACTAACCGACCAACATACTTTCATGCGTGGTTTCAAACGGAAGCGAAAGGCGTTTCAAGATGTCGGCATAAATCTTGAAAAGTGGTGTCCATGAGCACGGGGTGAGGATTTAAAGAAGACCAAATTTACGGAGGCGTAAAGCGAGTCTGAGCCACTTATAGGCTTGAAAGAGCACACTTGATGGCTTTTTGAACAAACTTTAGATAGTGGAAGTTAGAAGAGCGGAGTACCTGTACTTGGCATTGATTTACAAGCTGTCAGCGCTAAACTTTAAATCCAACAGAGATTACCGTTACTTAGCTTATATAGAAATATATGACGGTATATAAAAGGTTAAGCTCTTAATAGTGAAGTTGCAATCACTTCTAAAACATTGTGTCGCTACTAATCAAAAGCGGTTGGAAACTTAAAAGCGAGATTTTAACTTACAAGCTATTGTAAGTTTTAATATAATTTTTAATTGTTTAAAAGGATTAAAAGATATTATGGAAAAAATTAAAAATGATGTACTGGACCTTCTCGTGCCGATGGATGAAATTGAGCCAGAGGGGAATCTTTAGCTCCCGACTCCCTCTTTGCTTCAATACTATCTCGACCGAAAAGCGAGGGTAGTATGGATTGATAAAGACATTGATTCAGATTTGTTTAATGAAATTCGTCAGATTATTCAGTATAATCGAGAAGACGAAAAAAATAAGATTCCAGTTGAGGAAAGAACTCCCATCCGTCTCTTTATACAGAGTTACGGAGGAACCCTTGACAGTTGTTTCTCTTTGCTTGATGTAATGAAAATTAGCACTACACCACTATACACATACAATTTTGGCACGGCCATGAGTGCCGCTGCGCTAATTTACATTAATGGTCATAAGCGTTTTGCTATGCCAAAGTCTACAGTTCTTTTGCATAGTCGGTCTGGTGGTAGTTCAGGTGGTTATGAACAAGTTGTAGCTCAGACTGAAAACTATAAGCGTTTGATGGATATGCTTAAGGAGAATATTCTTGAACATTCTACTATTGATAAGGCATATTTGACAAAGCAAATGAAGAAAGAGTGGTACATCTATATTGACCAACAGATTCAATATGGTCTTACAGATACAGTAATTGATAATATTGCTCAGTTGGTTGGCTAATAAAAATATTTAAAAGGAAGAAATAAAAAACAATGGCTATAAAAGACATTCAATATCCTGTAGAATATTTACAGGAAATGCTTTAGCTTCGCAAAGATATAAATGAGGGAAAACGTTGTTGGGCTGATGCTGTAGGTATTCGTGCTAAATATAACCTTCCTCAAGTAGCAATGAAGACCATTAAAGGTGGAGCTTTTTTGCTTGATGAATATTTAACTATGGGATGGATTAATCCCCCAGTAGGGACAAAGATTCCTCAGTCTACAACTTCTCTTAATGCAGATGGTAGTAGGGGTTCTGAGAAAGTAATTGAGCTTTCAGAAGATGAACTTAATTCAAAGGAAGCTTTGCTTAAGGCTCATGGATTTAATCCTATTAATTGGGAGCTTATTTCTGCACGAAATTCTAAGTGGCAGATGGGTGATGGTAGTGGTGGTTTAAAGAATCTTTATTCTTCTAAGATTACTGTTAAGCCCACCGAAACTGGAATTGATGTAGATGAGCTTATGAAGAAGTTTGAAAAATTCAAGCCAAGTCATAAGAGAGTAGCTTTTCGTCCAGAGCCAAAGAATCCAAAGTATTTGATTATTAATCTTTTTGATTTGCATATTGGTCGCGCTTCTTATGAAGCTCAGACAGGTTTGAAGTACAATCTTGAAATCGCAGAGAAAGAGATTATGCAAAATGTAGAAAAGTATATTGACCATTATACAGGAAAGTCTATTAAGAAAATTGTGTTCTGTGTAGGACAGGATTTGATGAATAGCGCCGCTAATGGATATACTTCTTCAGGTAAGCATCAGCAAGATAATTGTGCGGCATTTATGGAGATTTTTGATAAGACTACAGAGATTATCATTGATGCTATTGATAGGCTTACTTCTCTTGCTCCTGTTGATGTGATTATTGTCCAGCGGAACCATTCTCGCTTTGAGGAGCTTGTATTTGGGCGTTTGCTTGAATCTTACTTCAGAAATGATACTCTGGTAACAGTTGATGCTACACCGAGGTATCGCAAGTATGTGAAGCTTGGTAATACACTTGTAGGTTTCACTCATGGTTCTGATGAAAAGGAACGACTTGGTTCTTTAATGCAGACTGAGGCTAAGATGGGCTGGGGACTTACAGAGAATCATATTTGGATTACTGGACATTTGCATCATTTGGCGGTAAAAGAAGCAAATGGAATTGAGACATGGACTATTCCATCTTTAACAGCGGCAGATGCATGGACAGCGAAAACTGGTTTTACATCAGCAAAGCGTAGAAGTTGTTCGTTTTTAATTGATGATATAGATGGCATGGAAGAAGTATTCTTTGCCAATCTTGATTAATATAAAATAAGAAAATAAAAAGAGAATTTTATTAGGTAGTTTGAAAAATGGGTAAAAAGAATAAAAACTGTAACTTTTCTTAGTTTGATGAGCCTGAAATTGTTAGAAAAAAGAAGTTTTCCAAACCCGTAAAGGAAGAAAAGTCTTTTGAAGAAGAGTTCTTTTCTGAGCAAGAGATTAAGAAAAGTAAAGCTAAGAACAAATGGGAGCAAAAGAAGGCTTTTAAGAAAAAAGACAGGTATGATGATTATTACGATGAGTTTAATTAACATTTAATTGAATTGACAAGAAAGGAAGTGTAAAGTGGTAAGGTTGTCCTTACTGCTTGCGCTTCCTTTTTTTAACCTCAGTAGATTGGGGGATAAAAGGGTATAAAAGGTTTAAAAGGAGATACAGGAGAAAATATATTATGAATCAAGGCAAGAAATTTGAGCATAATTTTAAATAGGCGTGTGAAAATGATGGAATATTTTGTTTGAGATTGACTGATAGTGACCTCAGTTTTAATCCAAACAAGGATTTGAGGTCGAGATTTACAATTAAACAACCTGCGGATTTAATTGTATATTACAATGGTTATCTTTTCACGCTTGAGTTGAAGAATACGAAAGGTAAGAACTTTTCGTTTTAGAGAGACCCTAAGTTACCAGATGGTATGATTCATTATCACCAGATTAATAGTTTGGTAAATATGGGTTTGTATGATGGAATTATTTCGCGGTTTGTGCTTAATTTTCGTCAAGAGATGGACGAAAAGCATGATTTAGAAGAACGAACTTTCTTTTTAAGTATTGATGATTTTAGCAGATTCATGGTTGAAAGTGATAAGAGAAGCATCAACATGAAAGAAGTAATTGAATATGGCGGAATTGAAATAGAAAGCAGCCGAAAAAGGACGCAATTTACATACGCAACCAAAAACGGTTTTGAGGAGATTATAAAGCAGAAGGGAGACTTGTGATAGAAATGGGTAAGTAGGTATATAATAAAACCTTCTCTCCTGAAAAATGGGATAACGTTAATCAAGAAAATAAAGATTTAATAGATGATTTTATTACAGAATGTAAAGCTAAACGTAGGTCTGAGGGGACTTAGAAATAGTATTTTGCGGATTTACGACGTGTTGCAATTTGGATTTTAGAAAATTGTAATAACGAGTCTTTTTTAAAATTAACAAAAAGAGATTATCGTAAATTTATGATTTATTGTCAAGATGAGTGGAATATGAGTGCGGCACGTTGTAATAGAATTTTGAGTGCTGTTCATATGATGTTGGATATGGCAACTGAAGATGAAGACTTATATGAAGATTATGAGCGTAACGCCAGTGAAAAAATAAAAGGTGTTCCTAAAGATAGTGTTAGAGAAATTACTTTTATTCCAGATGATGAAATTAAAATGCTTTATGATAAATTAATGAATGAAGAGAGATATAAAGAAGCAACTTTATTAGCTATTTTATATGATTCTGGTGTAAGGCGCAATGAGATTCTACAAGTAAAGAGAACTGATATTGCAGATGATAAAAACTCTACTGATACTGTAGTAGTAGGAAAGCGCGGTAAAAAATTTAAAGTCCTTTATTTTTCTCGCACTAAAGAAGCGTTTAAAAAGTATGACGCAACAAGAACGGATAACAATGAGATGTTATTTGTAAATAGTGAAAATAGACCAGCTACAGCGGGAAATATTTATGAATGGATAAAGAAGTGGGGAGAAGAGCTTACAGAGCTTACGGGAAAAGATTATACTCGGCTCAGTCCACACTCATGGAGACATTGCTATGTGAACAATATGCTTGATGGTAGTCATTATTTATGCAAAGAAATGAATCTTCGGGCTGTTCCATTGGAGAAAATTAAAACATTAGTTCACCACTCAAGTTCTCAAACCACGTTATCCTATGCCCAGAATAACGAAGATAAAGATATTGAAGATTTGTTTGGAATTACTTTGTGATGCATAAAATTGGATAAATACACAAATAAAAGGTTTAAAAGGAGAAATATAAATGGAAGATAAAAAAACTTTGGGAAATGAAGTTTCTGTGCAAGAAGAGGCTGTCACAGAAAAACTTCCTTTGAGTAAAACCTCTGATATTTCAGATACAACTAAAATTGAATTGGCTGAAGACAAAAAAGAAGATAAAAAGTCTGAACAATTAAAATTAGAAGAACTAATTAATATTGCAGGTAATTTTGTTCGCGGCAAAATTACAATGGAAGAATTGGATGCTTTTGGGAATAAGATGACAATTCGTTCTTATATCCCTATGATTGAAAAAGTCCGTTCTTTAATGACATTAATTTATAAATTAGACAACGACCCGCTTGAAACACATGAGGTTCGTATTGCAAATATTTATAAAACATTGTTTTTTGATGTGTTACTGGGTTTGTATGCAATGGTAGATGTTTCTAATGAAGAATTAAAAACTTATGCTGCATATGATTTGCTTTATCCCATATTTAGTCCTTTTCTTCTTCAGTATTGTACTTATGATTATACCGAGTTCAAAAAAATGTTTGAAGATAGTTTGAATCTTAATCATCTTAAAGAGCTTAGTGAACTTATGTCTAATATTGATTATCAAAAGTTAGCTAAAAACTCTAAAGAAATCGAAATTCTTCTTGAGGGGCTTAAGAAGGATAAAAAGACAATTCAGAATTTAGCTGATATTATAAATACTACAAATCCTGAAATTAAGAAAACTTTGGATACAGTACAAAAAGAATTGGCAGATGAAATTTATTCTGCTTCAAAAGGTAAAAGTGAATTGAAAGTCCCAAAAGAAAAGAAAAAAGTTAAAACAAATAAAAAATAAAATAGGCTAAACCCGTATTTACGGTGTTATAATACCTCTTAATAGAAAGAGGGTATATCCTCTAATGAAGATGAGACTAATTTTAAGTTAGTCTCATTTTCATTTTCATTATAGGAAAGGACAGAACGAAATGGAGACTTTTATTGACATGACTCAACTGGAAACAATTATAAAAGCAAAAATAGAAAAAGAATTTAAAGCAGTTGAGGTAGAAGCAAAGCAAAAATCTGTAATTAATTTATCTTAGATTAAATCAGATATTTTAGGGCAATTTGTGGCAATTGTTAATTCAACTTTTATTGAAGTGTTTGATTAGTATTATGGAAATAATTATGATGTAAATGCGCTAATTTCATCCATTTAGTATTATCAAAGGAATAATTTCCGTCCTGATTTTTCCTATGATGAAAGAAAATTCTTGTTTACTTAGGGAATATTGGATAAAATAGATGGAATAGATAATAATAATTTGAATTCTAAAAGTCAAGCAAATTTTTAGGGATATAGAGACCCCGAAGAATATGTGACGGGATACATAGAAAACTTTTGGCAAGATGACCCAAAATATTGGGAAGATAGTGAAAAAGATGAGGATGATTAGGAATATAGTTTGGTACAAGATGCATTAGATGATTTAAAAAAACAAGAAAAAATTCCAGCAAGCTCATTACAATTTGTTCCTGTTAATACAATGAAAAGGATAACGGGTGCAGTAAGTGTTGCAGAAGTTTATAAAATGGCACGTTATAAAGCGTTGACACGATTTAATACTGAATTTACTACTCAAATCAAGCCGAAGATATAGAAAAAGTATCGGTTGAAATTATGATTGGAGGTTTAATATATAATGGCAGATGAAAAAAAGACTGTTAAAGTAACGGCTGATGTTGATATTCAAATGAAAACCGATGCTATAAAAAAAGCGGAGGCGGAATTAGAAAAAGCTAAAACAACTATACAGCAACTACAGGAAAGAGAAGCTGTTTTAGTAAAGATAGATAATAAAACAATAGACCAATTAAAAGAATATAGGTCCATTTTAAGTGAGATTGTAAATCTGCAAAGAAATATGGGGACTTTAAATAAAGCGGTAGAAGAAGCCAAGAAAAAAGTTCCTACGACAATTACGCCAGCAACTACTAAAGTTGCATCTCGACCTTCTTCAAAGGATTATGTAGAAGAATATTATGATAAAGAATATCAGAGAGATTTAGAGGCATATCACAAAAAGAACAAAGAATTAATGGCAGAGCGTGACGCTCAAGCAAAAAGAGCAATGGAAGCTCAACTTGCTGGAGATAAAGCTCAAAAAGCAGTAGCAGAGTTAAAACAAAAGCAAGCAGAAGAAGAATTAAAATCTTTACAACGTCCTATGCATGAAAGTGAACGAAAGAAAAGGGTTGAAGCTAATGCTTAGATTTTACGTTCTTCTAAAGATATTACAGATAAGTCCATATTAAGAGAGTGGAGACAAGCAAAATCTTAGGATATAGAAGCCTTAAGAGGAGAAACAAAAACTTTTGTTCCACGGATTAAACGTAAAGCTTATTTATATAGAGAAGGTACAGCAAAAGATTCTACTTAGCCTATAATTACATCTCGTGCATTTGGTAGTTTTGTAACGACTGATAAAAATGGAGTGCAAACTGTAATTCCTCGGAGTTATAGAGATGAAACTGGTGCGGCTCGTCCAAATTTAACTGCGGCAATTAGAAGTGAAAGCGGAATGCAAGTTTCTTCCGCTTTAGCTAAAGAAGTTGGAATTGTCGATTATAATCGGAAGCCTATTACGAATTTTAACAATCAATCTCTTTTCCAATTGAATAATTTTGTTGAAAAACTTGCTTCTGTTCCTGAAACTTCTCTTTTTTATAAAGCGGCACAAGAAGCTATTAATGATATTTTAACAACTATTGAACAAGCATTTAATAATACTCTTGAGCCTAATTTGCGTAAGTTGCTCACAGGTAAAATTGCAGTTGCGGAAAATGCTTTCATGGATGAAAATGGCAATTATATTAAAAAAGTTGATGCTGGCGGACTTTTTGATAGAGAGCAAGCAAATATTGAAGCAGGATTAAGCGGAGCTAATTAGTTTGATTAGACAAGAGGCTTATCTACTTTGCGTGATATGCTTTTAAGTCGAAAAGGGGCAGTCGCTCAAACTTTAAGTGATATTCGAGTGCGGTGGGATAATGGAGACCAATTAGGAGAAACAGATAATCAATCTGCGGGAGAACATCAATCTCAATATAGTGACCAACAAAAAAGGTCTCAAGAAAGCACAAAGTTAAATAAATTAATTGAAGAAAAATTAGCTTCTATGCCAATTCAAAAAGAAGTTTTGGATATGGTTCGCAATTGGAGCGAAAAAGATAATGAGGGGCGTACTGCTGAAGCAGTAGAAGAAATTTTAGGATATGCTTTGCAACAAGCTTATGAAGAAGGATATAAAGGAGCCGCCATTACAGCGCAAGATATTGTTGAACGGTTGAATCCTGAACTTGCTCAAAATTTAGGAATAACTGGCAGAGATGTTTATACTGGGGTAAGCGAAGAAAATCTTGCTTTGTAGAATCAAGCTTCTGCGAATAGTCTTGACGCTCCAAAAAAATATAGCAATGGTGACATGGGAACGTCAAAAGTTAATAATTTAAGTGATGAAACTGCGGATTTTCAACAATAGTTAGACGAAGTAGATGAGCAATAGGTAGCAGAAATAAAATCTAATTTGAATGAAGTAAAATTAATTTATGATGCTATTGTTATATGGATTAAAAATTTTCAAGAAAAAGTCGAAGCAGGAGAAGCTAATCCACAAGGAATTAAAGCCGCTTTTGATTCTTTAATGGATGGTTATATTGACGTTGTTAATTCAACTTCTGACCTTAAACCAGAAGATGCACAGAATCTTTTAAAGATGTTTGAAAACGCCAAATCTTTAATGCAAAAGTTTTATTCTACTGCGTCTTCTCCTGAAGAGGGATTGTCAAATGCGGCTAATAAATTTGGCTACAAGAAAAATCGCCAATTTGTTATGGGTAACTTATATGGGACAGATAATGATTTTGGATATTCTTCTTGGACAACTAATAAAGAAGCTTTTTATTCAAAAGCTTATGGCGCAGATTTTGAATATGGGAAATCAAAAGATGATGGAGAAGTTGAGGCTACTTTTTCCGAGTCAGCAATTCAAGCTTTAGACCGTACAATAACCAAAAATGAAGGAAAAGGCAATGATGATACTTCTTCAAAAGTTGTTGCGGCAGCGGAAAAAGTGGCGGCTATGATAGACAAAGCTGGTGGTAATGGATACGCATTTGCTAATTTAGGAAATAAACGCACCAATTCCAGCACAGCGTATAATCAATTAGCAAATCTTCTTTATTATCCTGAAATGGTTGAACTTTCTGCTCAAAAGAAAGCCAGTTCAATTAATGAACAAACTGGAAAAGAAGTCGTTTCTGCCGATAAATTAATTGAACAATGGAAAGCAAATAATCCCCGTTTAGGGAAAAAATATGATTTGCTTAAAGAAGGCCGTAGCAAGTTTGATAAGGAAATGGAAGATGGAGATATTGATAAAGCTCTTGAAAAATTCTTTGAAACTGGCTATACTCCTGTTCAAAAGTTAAAAAACTTATACGAATCTTTAACAACTAAAATTACCACTATTGGTAAAGGCATAGATGAATATACAGGAGAAGAAATAGATATTCCTGTTCAACGTTCTGAACAAGACATTTTTAAGCAGAATTTATTGGGACGTTTATCTACGGATGCTGATGAGAATCCAAATAAATATAGTGTTTCTTATTATCAAAAAAATGGCATAAAAGGAGAAGGAACTCATAATACTCCATTAGAAGATGTAGAATTGAGTAATGTCGCAAAAACGCAGCTTCTTTATCATGCGGGATATACAGGAACAATTTATGGTGGAAGCACAATTGAAGACCAATTAACTAATGCTCAAAAAGAAAGAGAACAAATAGAACAAGACCTTTTAACGGCAAGCGAAGACGAGTTAGAAGTTAAAAGAGCTTATTATAAAGCTGTTTGTGCAGATATATTAACTTTAAAGGGAGCGTTAGAAGAAAGACAGAGCAAGGGAACAGTTAAAGCTTTAAGTATGGAAGAAAAAATGGCTTTAGCTGAGAAAAAATATTAGGAAGCTATTACCGCCCGAATGAATCAAGAAGGTAATTTTAAAGGGCTATCTGATGGTCGTGTTACAACTGAAGTAAAAAAAGAAGACCCTTTAACTGGGTTAATGAATCGTTATCAATCTTTGGTAGATAGTGGAAAATATTACGTTCCAGATGAACCAAAAAATACTGCTCCTACTACAGTTTCAGGTGCGAATGGATTGTCTATCGAAACTGCTTCTATAAAAGATTCTACTGAAGCTTTTAACTCTCATGCTGAAGCTGTGCAAAAAGCTGTTCAAGCTGAAAAAGATAAATTAGAAGTCGCGGGAAAATTGTCTGATGCCTTAAAGGTAGAAGGAGAAGCCGCAAAAGAAAGTGAATTGCCTTTTACTTTTGGCGGAGAAACTGTTTCTGTTGCAACTGGAAATGACAATTCTGAATTGCGTAGAGATATTCAGGTTCTTCAAGAACAAGTAAAGGAATACGAACAAAGAATAGATGAACTTGAAGAAGGTGGAAATCGTTCTCCTAATGTTGAGGCTCCCAGAGATTAGTCTAACTTACCTTATAATGGTAGAAGATTTAGAAATGATTCTGTAGACCCAGCACTAAGAGCCCCTCGTAATTTAGACAACTTGTTCAATGAGCAAGAAAATAATACTGCTGTTCATGAAGGTCAATATAATCTTATTGGACAAATGAAAGATTTTGAATCTAATCTTCGTTCAGCCTTAAAAACTTACGGGAAATTTGCCGAGGTAACTCTTAAAATTAAAACTTTAGAGGAAGAGCGTAGCAATCTTATCGGAAGCGATAATGAAGAAAATCAAGTCCGTTTAGCAACTTTAGAAAGAGAGCTACAAGTTTTAAATTCTCAAAAGGATAGTTTAGAAGAGACTTATCAGGCTTAGGTGGACGCTGCGGATAGAACTGGGATACAAGATAAATTACACAATCTTGAACTTCCTACTCCTTTTAATCAGCAAGCAGCGCAACTAATTCAAAATTTCTTAAGTGGACTTCAGACAGCTTACGATACAGCTCAAGCAAAGCAACAATAGGAAGTTGCTCAACTTAAGCAAGCTGATGCGTTAAAGAAAAATTATTTAAAATCTCTTAAGGAACAACAAAAAATTGAGAGAGATATGCTCACTCTCCAAAATTCTATGGATGACCAAGTTGGACCCCGTAGCAAAGAGCAACAAAAATTAGTTGAGATGTATCAATCCAGATTGCAAGCTATCAAGAATCAAACTGTTAGCTATGATAGTAATACTGGTAAATTTAGTGATGGAACCCAATTAAGCGAACAAGAAAGACTTCAATTTAACAAATAGATAGAAAATTCTCAAGCATCCCAAGAAGAAAAACTTGCAAAAATTAATTTAAGACAAAAAGAAAGTGTTGGATTAATTCAACAAATTGCAAATGGTTTCAAAGCTTCTCTTAGAAATTTAACAGACTATAGTTTAGCTTATGTAGCAATTGGTTATATTAAAAATTCTTTACAACAAGTTTGGCAATATACAAAAGACCTTGATGCGGCTATGGTAGATTTACAAATAGCGGCTGGAATGGGTTATAGTGATGTTAAAAACATGATGTATGAATTTAACAATCTTGCTAAAGAAGTTGGAAAGAGTACACAAGAAGTCGCTGTTGCGGCAAATGATTGGCTTCGTGCAGGTTATCAAGGTAAGGAAGCAAGTGATTTAACTAAAGCTTCTATGTATTTAAGTACGCTTGGTATGATTGAAAGTGCTGATGCAACGAGCTATTTGATTAGCGTGTTGAAGGGCTGGAAAATCGAAGCCAGTGAAGTCATGGGAGTTGTCGATAAATTAACTGTAACAATATGCAGCGTATGTCGAGTAATCGGCATAGGACACAAACTTAAAAGCAGGTAAATCCTAAAGCCTTACACCACAACGTAATCAGTAATGATAAGCGTGATGGGACGAAAGTAGAAAAAACGTAAGGATGAATATAAGGTTAAATCCTAAGTATTCGTAATAATGGATGTTCATGCAAGTGGACAAATTGTTATGCATAATGATTTGTTGCTTTCAACGACTATCTTTTGAGAGAAAGGTAGGGTAACAAGGCTTAAAAGTTATCCGAAATAGTTTGCCCCTTTAATTAAAGGGTGAAGAAATAGTCTGGTCACGTTCCGAAAGGAAGTGGATTTAATTTTATATTTAAATCGCATTTAGAATAGCCGACTAAATGTAAACATAACGCAGTAGACATGGCGGCGGCTTAAAATAAATAGGTCGCAAATATGGTAACATATAAGGAAAATACATTGAAATGCTGAAAACACCTTAGAGCTTTATAAACCACAACAGGAGAATGAAATAAGTCTGAATGTGACGGTTTAAAAATTATAAAGATTGGTCAATCAGCAGGAAAGCTTTTAATGAGAAGCGTCCTCATCGACTAAACGTAGATAACAAATCGAAGTAGTGTACCCCAGCAATGGGTGAAGATATAGTCAGTGCTTATATGAAAATATAAGGTAACACAACAGGCAAGCGCGGGTGGCATTGCAGAAGCAATGAGCCGTGCAAACAATTCGGCGTAGCTTGCAGGAACGGAGATGAATAGATTTATTGGTTATGTTACTACAATGATTGACGTAACACAAAAGAGCGAGGCCAGTATTGGCGAATCTATGAAAAGTCTTTATGCAAGGTATCAAAATGTGGCCGCAGGAAAATTTGTAGCGGCTCAGGAAGATATTGAGTCTGAAAACTATAATGCGGAAGATTGGGCGCGGTTAAACGACGTTGAAACTTCTCTTGGAGCAGTGGGTATTCAACTTCGTGATACCGTTAGTTCATTTAGAAGTTTTGATGATGTTTTGGATGAAATAGCCTCTAAATGGGACACTTATTCTACAGTACAACAGGCTGGTATTGCAGCTTCTCTTGCAGGAACAAGACAAAGAGAAAATTTGGTTGCCATGCTTTCAAACTGGGATTCTGTTCTTAAATATCAAGAAATTGCTTCCAATTCTTATGGCACAGCAGTAGAAAAAATGGAAGCTTATACTAATTCTATTGAAGCGGCTCAAAAGAGAATTCAAGTTGCAGCTGAAAAATTAACTCTTAACGTTAATCTACAAGGTGTTCAAAAGAAATTATATAACACTATTGCTGAAGTAATTTACAATTTAGATAAATTTGGATTGGCTATAATAGCTATCGCAGCAATAATGAATAGTAATTCTTTAATTAACGTGGCAAGTAATTGGTATGGAAAAATTTCGGATATTATTTCTTCTGCGGGTCAATTAACGTATGGAATTGGACGTATAAATACTTCCGAGGGGAGAGAATATCTTGGCAAACAACTTGATGAATATAAAGAATATGCAGAAGAGAGCTTTATTATTTCTCAGCAAAAACGTTATGGTGCGGCTTTAAGTCAAGCAACTAAGGGAGCGCAAGAAGTAACTTAGTCTTATCTCTTAAGCGCACAGTCAGCATTATTAAACGAGTCACAAGATAAGCAAGCAGCCGTTGCCAAAGAGCTTTTAACGGGAACAATAACCGAGGAAACAGTTGCTTCACTTAGTAGAGAAAGTTTAAATGCTTTAACAATGAATGTTTCTGAGCAAAGATTGTCTTCGATGCAACATTAGATTGCTGTTGAATAGGGAATGATTACACAAGACCAGACTTTAACAGCAGAGTAGGCAAAACTTGTTGAAACCAGAGCAAGACAAAGACTTGCGGCAGAAGAACTTACTCAACAAGAACAAAAATATAAAACTGCATTAGGTAAAAACTTGAGTAAATCTTCTACTCAGTCTTATAGTCAATCACTTGTGGCAGGAGCGGGTACAATAGTAGGTGGGCTTTTAGGTACAACCACTGGTGGAAATATAGGTAAGAATTTTGGTGAAGGCGGACAATTAGTAGGCTCTATGCTTGGCGCTATGTTAATAGGACAAGTAGGAGGGAAATTTGGTACAAGGTTATCAGATTCTATTGGTAAAGGAATATCTAATTATAAAGCTTCGGCAACTATTAACCAAAATGCTTGGTATGAATCCACTATTGGAAAGCTTAACAGTGGTATGTCTATGTCAGAAGCATTAGGATGGGATTATGCAAAAGAAGGATTAACAGCATCAGAAGCTTTTAATCGAGAATTTGCTAATTCAGCTAAACATAGTTCTAAAGCTTTTTGGAGTGCATTGGCAAGTCCTCAATTAGTAACTGATGCAGCGGTACTTTTTGCGGCGATTGTATATAATGCTTATGTAAGTTCCTTGAAAGCAGCGACGGAAAAAGCTCAAGAGGAATTTAAAAAAGCTACTGAACTTTATGATTCGGCTCAAAGTGCTTCGGCAAATGCAATTAAATTTGATGAGCTCGCAAATGGAGTAGATTATCTTGGACGCAATGTTTCTTTAACTTCTGAGGAGTATGACAAATTTCTTGAATTAAGTAATGATATTGCTGAAGTTTTTCCTGAATTAGTTGTTAGAACGGATGAATTTGGAAACAAATTGGTTGGTCCAGAAGGCATTGAGGGACGAGTTAGCAAAGTAACAGAAGCTATAAACGATTTAACTGATAGCGCCGAGAAAGCAGCAAATGTTGCTCTCTTTAAAAATCCAGATGGAATTAGTGCGGCGTTGCATAAAATATTTACTGGTTTTAGTGTTTCTCCTTTTGGAGTGGATTTGGAATCTACTATTGAGGAATACAAGAAAGCAAGAACAAATGAGATAAAGTTACAAGGTCAAATTTTCGGGGCTGAACAAACATTAAGCACGATGTCTCCTGAAGAAGCTGGCTATGAGGAACAAAGAAAAAATATAAATGCTTGGAAAGACGAGCTTGAAACTCAGTAGAAACAAATAAAGCGGTTGAATTAGCAATTAAGTGATTATAATTCACAACTTGTTTCTTCTGCGGATTATATTGCAGAATATGCTCAATATACTGGTCTTTCTGATAGGATGAGTTCTCTTGCGACTGATGAAAACAATATGGTTAGCGCTTTGGTTCAATCTTCTCAGGCAACAATTAATAGAAGGTTGTCTTAGGGGACAATTAATGAAGAAGGATATAAAGAACAAGTTTTAAAAGTCACAGATGCTATGACTAAGTTGCTTGAAGAACACCCTGTAATTGCAGATGTTTACTATGGAACTGATGATGCAACTTTAGCTTCAGAAGCCGTAGCACTGAAAGATAGTTTTAAAGATGCATTAATAGAAGCATTCATGTCTGACGGTATGATTTCAGTCGAAGAAAATGAACTGTTATTATCGTTAGGATTAAAGTATGATGCCCAATCTGGTAAAGCCGTTGTTTTAACTCTTCAAGAACAAATACAAGAAGCTGTAAAAGGAGCTTTGGGAGAAGATGTAACTGTTTCATCAAGTGTAAATAACTTGTTAAATCAACTTTCATCCGAAGATTTTGGAAAAGTTACAAAAATGGCAAATTCTGGATGGATAGGCAGGACAACAGAAGATGTAGATATTATCCGCATGATTAATGCTGATAGAACTTATGATTCTGAAGTTGGTTATTTTAATCGAGCCCAGCAAAAACAAAATTCTTATGATTCTTTACAAGACAGACTTAAATCTTATTACAGTGACGTGATTCGCGGTAAAAAAGAAGGCTCTAATGAAGAAATAGGGAAAGAATTTTCTGATTTGCCTGAAAATGTCAGAAATGCAGTAGTTGCAAGTTCTGAGGAACTTAAAAAGTTTGAGGGCTCGGTAAAAGAAATGCAAGAAGCTGTTCAGGATGCGGTTTATGATACTGCGTGGCAACAACTTGCTTCTATTCAAGAAGATTTATCTAAGGTTGCTGAGTTTAAGCTTTCAGATGCTTTTGGAGATATTGATGGCGTAGAGGGAGTTGCTGCAACATGGGCTGAATTAAAAACTGTCGTAGATGCTGTTAAAGATAGTTATGACACTTTAAGCGCAGCTTAGAAAGAACAAGATGCTTATGGTAAGTTAAGCACTCAAACTGTTATCAGTATGTTAGCTGAAAATGAAAATTATATTGAACTTCTTGACACCTCAACAGGCTCTTTGAAGTTAAAAGCAAATGCGACACAAGAAATGACTCGTATTCAACTTGAGGCATTAAAAGCTAATATGGAAGCTGCTAATGCTGAAGATGAAATGACTAAGGCTCAACTTGAAAGAGAATGGCAAGAACTTGAACTTTCTAAAACAAGTGGTACAGCAACCAATGAAAAGATTGAAGCTAATAATAATGAAATTGTTTCTACGAATGATTTAACTAAGGCATATACTGAATTATATGCTTCAATCCAAGCTGTTAATATGGCTAAAGCGGGAGATACTAAAGGCGCTGAACAAATGATGAAGAGTAAGGATGCTTTAGTTGAAGCCGCAGGTAAGGTAGAACAAACTGATTCCAGCTATAAAGTTGATACTACTTATATTCAGGCCAGACAAAAATATATTCAAGACCAATTAGGAGAATGGGACCCTGATGAGGGATTTGTTAATCAAGATAAAGGACGTTTACAATAGAGAATAAATGCTCGTAAAATTATTATGAATGACCTTCAAGAAATGATAGACAAGGGTATAGATATAGGAACTGCTGGCGCTGGTTTCTTTACTCCTGATACGAAAGATTTAAAAGATGCGACAGAAACTCTTGAGAAATTTTTAAGCGCACTTGAAGGTATTTACAACAAAGAGTATTATTTAATGCAAGCTTTTAAATCTATTAAAGAAAATATTAGCGCAACTTCTCAAGATATGTATATGGGCGCAAATTATTATGGACTTAACAACGAAAAAGAATATGATAAACTTGCGAAAGTATACGAACGTCAAATGAAACTATACGCTCCTTTGGCAAATGAGGAAACAGAAAAAGGGCTTGGGTATCTTCAAAAATATCAGGAAGCTTATGTAAAATTAAAGAATCTTGATGACGAGCGAGTAGAAGATAAAATCAACATTTTATAGCTTCAAGATGTGTCTTATGACCAGCTTATTGCTGCTCAAAGAGAGCTTCTTGCTACTTCTGATACTCTTGAAGAGGAAATTTCTCGTAGAAAAGAAATAAATAATCTTATTAAGCAACAAATTGAACTCCAAATGGATGTTCAAAAATGGCAACGTGAGATTGCCGATGTTGCTCTTGAATATGAGAAAGGCACTCCTGATACAAGCGCATACGAGTCTCTTATCGCTGCTAAGAGAACATCTCTCCAAACTGACCTCGATACCATTGAAGCAAGACTTAATTGGATTCGTTATGACCAATCTGATGAAGCTAAACAATATCGCGGTTCTAAGGAAGTTGAACAAGAAATCCGTGATAAGACTAAGCAGTGGCTTGAAACATATCAAGAGTTGGCTTCTATTCCTCTTGATGTCCTTAATGATAAGCTTGATATTCTTGAAAAGAAGCTTGACCTTCTTGAAAAGAGTAAGCCTAATGAATGGGGAGCTTATGACCAAATTGAGAATTATTATAGCTCTAACATAAATTATCTTGAACAAAAAGCTACTTTAATTAGAGAGCAATTAGAAGATGTTTCTATGTTGACTGATGAACAAGTTCAAGATTTGGTTGACCAACTTAATGATGTTACTGTGGCATTGAGAGAAGCCCAAATCAATTTGTTACAAGACCAAAAAGATTATAAAGATTCTCAATATGATGCAATTGTTTCTAAGGTTAATGAATATAAGGATGAAATTCAAGATGCGATAGATGCTATTGAAAAAGCTTATGAAGAAGAAGTAAAACCAATTCAAGATGTAAACGATGAATTAGAGAGACAAGCTAAATTGGAAGATTTGCTTGCCGCGAAAAAATCCTTAGCGAGAGAGAAGGAGAGAGTTTACAGAAGTGGTATTGGGTGGACCTATGAAACTCCAAGAGATAAACGCAAAGAAAATGCCAAGGAAATTGATGACTTCTATAGACAAGATAGGCTGGATGATTTAGAGAAGACCAAAGATGCCGAAATTGCAAATCTTAATGAACGTATAGAACAATGGGACCTCTATCTTAAAGCGTTAGATTGGCGTTATAATGAAGCTCAACGTATAGAACGTGACCGTTTATTAGCAGAATTGTTTGGACTTGACCAATCAATGTCTAATGCTGACCTTCAAAAAGAGATTTACGATAGAATCTTTAATGATATGACGAAATTTAACGCTAATTGTGAGGGAAGCTATAAAGAATATATCGGGATTTTCTCTAATTTCTTACAAGAATATACAGCATTAGTTCTTTAGCTTGCTGAACTTCAGCGTCAAGCTTTAGCTCTTATGGATAGCGCTCAATATCTTGGACTTAATAATCATGGAGATATTCCTATTCCACGGGGTTGGACTACAACTCTTGGAGGAGGAGCGGGTGGTTCTTTAGGTTCTTATAGTTACGCATCTGACTACCAATCTATAATTAATGATATTCTTGGGGACAAGAGCAATTATGGGTCTGATGGAAAACTTCTACCTGACGCTAAAGCAAGAATAGATAGTCTTGAGGGTCTTCGCAATGAAAAGATTGACAATGAGGGACTTTCTTATAATAAGACCTATGGGCAGAGCAACGCTACTTGGGGTGGTGGAAGCTCTTCTGGCGGGGGAAGCAAAAAGTCCTCTTCCAGCAGTCCTTACAACTCCAAAACAGATTATAATAATGAGTCTAAATACCTTGACAATCTTATCAAAAATGGCTCTGCTGGTCAAAAAGCTTGGGCTCAAAATCAGAAGAAGGAACTCGATAAGGCTCAAAAAGGTTATGCAGACGGCATTGAAAATGGTCCTGTTACATATACAGGTCTTTCCATGCTTCATGGAACACCTTCTAAACATGAATATGTTCTTAATTCTGACCAAGCTTATAATCTCTTACGCAATTTGGCAACAACCAAATTACCTGAATACACTTCCACTTTAAGTCAAGACATGGGAGTTTCCTATATAATTCAGGGTGATGTAGTGCTCGAAAATTGTGACGACCCAGCGCAATTCTGGAATCAGGTAATGGCCGCAACTCATAATCGTTACAATGTAACAAAGAATAAGCGCTAATAAACATTAAATAAGAAAGTAAACATTTGTGCATACTTTGTAAATAATAGCAAAACCTAACAATAAAGGAAGAGGTTGAGGATTCAACTCGCCTCTTCCTCTTCCTATTAATTTTTGTAAAGGAGTTGATTAAAAGAAATGCTCTATAAATCGAGTAATTTGAATCCGAACCTAACTGAGATAGACGTTACAGAAAATAATGTTTTATCAGCTTAGGTTAATACTACGGGGACAACAGTAAAAGCTTGTAGAGTAAAAATAATTACTGGTGATGGAAATGATGTTCTTTATGATTCAGACAACGGATATTCTTCAACGAATCTTCCTCCGAACTTAAAGAAGCCAGTTGTTAATAAAGGCATAGTTAATTTTGATTTAACAAGCGAAATCTGTACTTTAAATAATGTTGTAAATGGTAAAGACTATCAATGGAATATTAGAACTTATGAAGCCAAACGTGGTTCTACTGCACAACCTCAAACAACGGTTTGTCAAGGTTTTCTTGTGGGTTCTACTAAATCTGTAATTTGGACTTCTTATGTTGAAAATTCTGCTATTAATAATGCCTTGATATATGACAAGTATATTGAAATTAAGGGTTATGATAGTTCTGGTAATAGTAATTTTATGCCTTTACCAGACCCAAATACAGAACAACTTGTTATTCCTACTGACAAAACTTTTAAGGAAAGAAAGAAAATTTATTGGGTCGAAAATGAACTTGGCTGGAATAAAAATTATACTAAGATTGAATTTGATGACCTGTTTACATACAGTTATAAAGATGGAACAACTTTTGATGTATATCAATGTGATGACCAACATACTTTAACCTCTTTTTATGTGAATCCAAATGATGACCTTGAAAGAGCAAGATGGGTTGAAATTTATAAATCAGACGGAACTTCAATTAATGGAGCAACGGCTGTAAAATATAAAATTATTGGTTATGGCGAAGAAACAGGGGAAATTAGACTTCAAGAAGCTCTTCCCGAAGTTCCTCAAAATGGTTGGACTTATAAATTATTTAAGAAAGACACTGTAAAAGATACTTATGAAGAAGTTGTTGTGCCTTCTCCTAACAATATTTTGGGTGGTAGTCCTCTTGCAAGTGGCAAATTAATTTCGAATCGTAATGCGTCAGAAGGGGTGACGGCACAATATTTTATTCAGCCCAACATTAATATTGGGTCTGACAAGTTTAATCCTGCTGAAATTGTTTTTGATAAAACAGGTGCAAGGATTGATTTATATGAAAAAACTTCCGATACAGTTGTTCCTCGGAGAACTACTGATATTACATTTGACAAGTTGGATAATACCCAATGGCTTATTGAAGTAAAAGATGGTATTATTGAACAAGGTACAATTCCTATTGCTCCTAAGACGCCATATACTGTTTATACAGATTTTATGGATTCTATGCCAAATGCAATTTTTTACGCAAGAACGAAGCCTAATCTAACTATTTTCTATAATAATTTGAACAATCAAGCAAATGACGTTTTGTATATTACGCCCGATGCGCAAATTGATACTTTGATTAAACAACATAAAAATGTTTATATTGAATTGTTTAATACTGAGGGACAATCAGTTGCAGAAAAGAATAAGATTATTTCTTATGACAACGCGATTGGTTATGTAAAATGTGCAAATTCTTTTGATTTGTTCTATGAAGACGAAGTAGAATTTTACACTTATAAACTTTATACTTATAATGCTGATACGCAAGTTTATACTGAATTAACAGGAGTTGAGAATGCTCAAGCTTCAAATTATGCTTCAACTACTTCAGGCACTCAACCTTGGAGAGATGTACATTTTAAGACAGATTGGGATTCTCCTGAAAATGTTCAGGTAAAATATTATAAGTATACTTTATATGATTCTCTGGGTAATGTTGTTGCTCAAAGTGAAGATATTTATGACAGCTTGTTAGAATGGTCTTTTAGAGGATTGCAAACTTCAGATGATGTAGAATTGCCTAATAAGTATACAATTCAGATTGATATTACCGACCAATATGGAGATGAATTTATTCAAACAGCAAATTTTACAATTTGGTATCAAATAGACCAAAATGTAACTCCATTAGCAACGACTTTTGATTGTAAAGAAGGTGCAATTACTCTTTATGTAAACGCGCCTGTTTACACTGCACCTGTTGAAAAGAATGGATTAAAAGCTGTTGATGAAAGCAATATTTATATTTTTGGTGATGATTTACCTTCCAAAGCTATTTTGAAAATTGGGGATGGAGAGTGCCTGTGTTATGACAGGTTGGTAAGTAATGGAAATCCTCTTGTTTTTCCGCCGAGTTTTGTTTTCTTAACAAGATTACAACTTACGCCAAGATTTAACGAGCTTACACCTACTCCACGGAATCAAATTGTATTTTAGATTGCGCATACAGCACAATATGGTCAAGAGGCGATTGGTGACACTCCTGCTACAGAAGAGATTATTGATACCTATACTTTAAAATGTGGTAGCACAGAATCTTTCTATATGGATAGCACAGGAAAGATTGTCCCGAATCCAGACCAGTATTTAATTAAAGTATATAAGAATGATGAAACCGAACCCTTAATGTGCTTTAAAAATGGTACGGCAAATTCGTTTAATATTTAGACTGAGGATAAACGTTTTGATGGTACTACGGGTTATTTCTTTAGTCCTACAGCGATTAAGAACGCTTTGCAAAGTCAGACAAATATTCAAATTGTTTCAGCATTACCTCCCAGTATTACTCCTGAAATTGCTGCGAAGAAATATTTGCTTACTGCAACTACAGGTAAATATTTAAGTGGAGGTATTTATAAATACAATACTATTACTGAGGAGTGGGAACTTCAAGCCGAAGATTATTATTTCCTTGAAAATATTTCTCAAGTTGATGGCGCAACTTATGAAAGTTTGGATGTTCCTACTGTTGCACAAGGAGAAAATGGGGAAATTCTTTGGTATGATGAAACGGAAAATCCTAATAGTGATTTGTTATATATTGATTCTCATTTGATAAATGAACTAAACACAAAGGCTTTTAATGACCGTTGGTTTTTGATTGTTTTAAAAGTGATTCGTGAAAACAACAACAGTACAGTAACGTGCGATATTAGAATTGAGACCAGAAAGGAGGTCGTAAGTCATGGCGAATGATACTGAATATAAAAATTATTTGTTTATAAATAGCAATATTAATGTTGACGTTCTTCGTCTTGACCGCGATACAACTATTAGTCTTGATGGAACGAATAAAGACGGAAAAAATATTTATGCTTTAACTCAAGAAAAGAGTATTACCGCAGATACAATTCTGTTTAATACTTTTGTATCAAATGGAGAGTATCAGATTGATGGACAATATTTTGACCCTGAACCTGAAGAATCAGGTGCTACTTTCTATATTTATAGAAAAACACCTTATCAAAAATATTATGATTATATTTGTTCTCTTGAAAATGGAGCAACCACATTAAGAGATTATAATATTGCTAATAATGAGTATTATCATTATTTAGCCGCGACAGAAGTAAAAACAAGTTCTGGTATTAAATATAAAATTTATCAGAACGAAGAAGAAACTCCTGAGAATCCTAAATATGTTCAGGATAGTGAAGGCTTATATTATCTTCCTGTAAAATGGGATAGTTGGCAGATTTGTGACATTGAAGAATCTGATGAGGAAAACACTTTCATAAAAACTGGTAACACTTGGAATTTAGGCTTGAACATGGAAGATGCTGCGGTAACTCAAAATACAAGTGTTGCTATGTGGGAGACTCTTGGCAGATTTGATAAATATTCCGTAGGTCAGCGTAATTATGATAGTTCTGCTGTAACGTGCTTACTCGGTGATATGAAAGAAGTTCTTCATGTTGAGGGGCCTGTTAACACTATTGTAAACAAGTATGAATATACTGAGGATGCGTATGCTATTTCAAAATGTGATTATGATGAAGAACTTTCAAAAGCTACTTTGCAAAGTCAAAACAGAATAAAAGCAATAACTCGAAAAAATCTTATTGACAATAAGTACCAAAGGTAGTATACTAAGACTGAGGCTTGGAAAGAGTTTTGTAGCAATGGAAAATTGAAATTGCTAAAAGACATAAAAGGCAATAAATGGATTTGTCAAATTCAGTCTGCTCCTACAAGAACAGTAAACGGTATTAGTAATTATCTTTTGACTACTATTACTTTTGAATGGAGAGAAGCTGTAGATGCTTCAACTTCTGTAGTTGTATAGGTTGAGTAATAAAGAAAGGGGGATGCCGAATAAATGAAATTGTTTGGAGAAGTATTATTTTCAAACGGTGAAGACGAAGACATTCCCTTTTCTAAACTAAAAAGACTTTTGGAAATGCCTTATCTTAAGCCGAGATATAGATTAAGTGTTTTAACGCAAGATGAGCAAGTTGCATATATTATTCCAGAAGGAGATATTGTAACTGATAGTATTAACTATACTGAATCATATCAAAGTGGACAAAGACGTAATATTTCCCTTGAATTAGTTAACGTAGATGGGCGTTATACTCCAAATGTAAATGGACTTTGGGTAAATAGTCGTTTTAGTTTTGAAATAGGAATTGAATATTCAGGACGTATTATCTGGTTTCCTAAAGGAATCTATATTATGGGTAATGTAGACCTTACAAGAGGGAATTCAGAAAAAACAGTTTCTTTACAATTACTTGATAAGTATGCCATTTTTGAAGGAAAGACTGGTACTCTTGAAGTCGCTTATGAGGTTGAGCTTGGAAGTGACATAAGAGATGCGGTTAGAGGAATTTTAAATTTTTCTCTTGAAAATGGTTATATTTTAGATTACAAAGATGTTATCTTTGACCCTTCTTTGGTTGGAATGGTAACACAACAAACCATTCGAGCCGAGCAAGGGGAGAATTATGGAACAGTCATTGATGCTTTAGCAACACAATTATCTGCTGAATATTATTATAATAATGTTGGTAATCTATGTTTCTATCCCATCAATGAAACTGTAGATGATAGTGTTAAACCTATTATTTGGACTTATCCTTCTTTTGGAAGAGATTTGCATAATATGAGTTTAAGCTATCAAAATGAAGATATTGTAAATTGTGTTAAAGTTGTGGGAGATAATGTTGACGATGGCATTTATAGCGCTGTTGTTACTAATGAGAATCCCAGTTCTCCTATTTGTATTCAACAGGTAGGAAGACGTACTGCTCCTCCTTATAGTGAAGCTAATGTGTGGAGTGATGACCTTGCGCATAACCTTGCAATGTATTATTTAAGAAAATCAAGCTTTGTTGCAGTACAATTTTCTTGTTCTGTAAGTTTTAATCCTGTACTTACTGTAAATAATATTTGTGAAATTGAAGATGATTATTTGAATTTGAAGAGGAATAAATTACTTATAACTTCAATTTCTTTCACTTCTGAAAGTGGACAAATGAGTGTTGCTTTTTGTAACACGGAAGATTTACCAAGTAATACTAAGAGGACTTAATGAAAGGAGGCTGCTATGAGCAGACGTAAAAATAATATTCAAAGTGATTATACTATGGACGATTTAGCAGACTCCCTATTAAGTCGCATATTAGCGTGTGTAGACCAAAAAGCATAGTCTAATGATATTACAAAAGGGGCTATTGTTACCAGAGTAAACGAAGATGGGACAGTAAATGTTAAACTTCCTGCTGATGAAGAAGGTCACGAATTTACAAAAATTTCCAATCAAAGTATCTATGAATTATCTGTTGGAGATTCTGTTGAGCTCTATTTAAAAGGTGGTCGTTATTCTAATTGTTGGATTATAGCCAAACATGGAATGGGACGGAAAAGAGTTGCTTTAGAAACTCAAAAAGGTAATACTGTAGTAGTAGGTGGAGGAAGTTCAACGGGTGGAGATTCTGGAACTATTCCTGAAAGTATACTAAAGCACTTAGTTGATTATAATAATCCTCATAGAGTTACAAAAGAACAACTTGGCTTAAGTAAAGTGGTTACATCTATTAATGGTGAAAGTGGAGATGTTACTATCCCAACAGTTATTAATGATGCCAAATTAACCATTCAATAGAATGGGACAGAAGTTGGCAATTTTACGGCAAATAGTGCTGTAGATAAAACTGTCAATATTACTGTTCCCACTAAACTTAGTGAGCTTGAAGATGATTCTTCTTTTGCTAAGACGAGTGAATTGCCAACAAAAACAAGTGAGTTGGAAAATGATAGTGGATATATTACTTCAAGTGATATACCATCTATTCCTGTTACAACTGTTAATGGAAAAACTGGGGCTGTTGTTTTAAATGCAACAGATGTTCGGGCTTTGCCTAATACTACAGTAATTCCAACTACTACGAGTCAACTCATAAATAACAGCGGCTATATTACTTCAGCGGGAGCACCTGTTCAAACGGTTAATGGAAAAACTGGTGCAGTTCAATTAACTGCAACAGATGTGGGTGCTATATCGGCAGCCGATATATCTCAAACATTAGGCAATTCAAACACAAAAGTTCCAAGTGAAAAAGCTGTTGTAGACGCTATGTCTGCGGCAGGATACGGCGATATGCTTAAAGCAAAATATGCTAACAATAGCACGGATGATACTGTTGACAAAGCGTTTTCTGATGCCAACGGTAAAAACATTGCTGATACATACGTTCCAAAAGACGGAGGAGCGTTAAATAATGTGGACGCAAATACTTTAATTACCACGGGAAATTATTTAATCGGAGAAGGTTGTACTAATTTCCCTGATGGTAGTTAGGGTAGTGTGGTTTAGGTTGTTGGAGCGGGTGGCTCTGCTTACCAAACAACAGTAATATACGCAACAAACACTTATGCTCATAGAGCATATAATGGAACCACTTGGACTGCGTGGAAAGATGCGAATGGTGCGGTTGTCTCTGCAACACAGCCTCAGTATCAAAATGTTGGTAGTCTATGGTTCAAAGAAATTACCTGATTTCATTCGTTGGGTAATAAATAACAAAAACATTTTTAGCAATCCTTTATTTCGAAAATATTTATTTTTTAGGGTGAAACCTTTAAATTTAATAAGACAAAAAAATAATTTTAAAAAACATAAAAAATTTTTCTTGACAAACGGTGAAAGGTGTGTTATACTTCAATCACAGTGAGAGATGAATTGAGATTTTTGGTATGGCACACCTTTTTTCACCGCTCACATTTTCCCAGCAAATATAGACGAAAGGGGTAGACAAATATATGGTAACGAATCTTATTTGCGATGCTTGCAAGTTCCAGCCTAAGTGTGTTGGCTATAATAAGCTCAAGCCTTTTACAGACGAAGCACGAACCGACCTTGGCATTGAGCTTGAGATGCAGAAGTGCAACGATTTTGTTGACATGAATGATAATGATGAAGATGCGGGTTGATTTCTTCTGAGGTAGAGATTCATTGACTCTAAGCACAAAAATGCTTAGCCAAGTGAAGCCATTTTTGGTGGATTTGTACAAAAAAATAAGTCAATAAACAGGCTTAAAAGGCAAATAAAAAGACAATTTTATTTGACGAACAAATTTTAGACATTTAAGGAGATATTTTTTAACATGAATAATAATTCTGACCAGATTCGTAAACTTTAGAACGTTGTAATCCTTGAGGGTGCTCTTGCTGAACTTGAGGAGCCTCGTACTGGCACAGGTAAAGATGGTATTAATTACATCTCCCTCCGTGGTGCTGTACAGTGTGGCGATACTGGCGTTTACACTCGTAGTTTCCGCGCCTTTATTAAGGAGAAGAAGATTGACGGTCAAGATAGCAAGGTTTATAAGGATGTAGTTGAGTGGCTTAAGACCGCAACTCCTATGACGAAGAACGCTGAGAATCCTACTATGGTTCGTCTTCAGGGTAGCCTTTCCGATAACGTTTATGTTAATCGTGAGGGTGTTCTTGTTGAGGGTACTGAGGTTTCTGTCCAGTTCTTTAATGAGTTTAAGTCTTTCAATGCTTCTCTACAGCTTGAGGGTTATATTAAAGATATTAAGCCCGAAGTTCGTGGCAAGGATGACGATGCTCACGAGACTGGTCGTTATAAGATGCACTTTATTACTCGTGACTTCTATGGTAATACTCTTGACCTTAAGAATATTATCGTTCCCGCTGAGACCTATGACGATATTCAGTCCATTGGTTATGATGAGGGTGCTACGGTTTCCATTAATATTGACTGGATTCCCTCTCAGACTGAGGAAGCTCCTAAGAAGAAGTCTGGTGGTTTCGGTAAGCAGGTAGACCTCGGTTCTACCAGTGGTAATTCCTATCTTGAGATGATTCTTGTTGGTGGTTCTGACCCCTATGATGAGGATTCCAAAGATGCTCTTAGTCCCAAGATTGTTCGCGCAATGATGGCCGAGCGTACTGCTCACATTAAGGAAGTTGAAGCGAATGGTTATCTTGGTAACAAGGGTAACGGTTCTACTACAACTGCAAAATCTGGTGGCTTTGGTACTGCTAAGGCTAAGACTGGTTCTTTTACACCTATTGACGATGATGAAGACCTGCCCTTCTAAGTCATAAGAGAGGAGTAAAAGAATATGGCTATTGATTTAATGAACCTTGCTCCCACCACAATCAGTAGAGACCTTAAGGGAAAGTATGTTTGCCTTTATGGTGACGCAGGTAGCGGTAAAACCTCTCTTGCGGTTTCTTTCCCTAAGAATTTGCTTTTAGGCTTTGAGCATGGTTGGAACGCACAGTCTAACATTTACGCAGTTGATGTTCCTACTTGGGCTGATTTCAAGGCTTATGTTAAGCAGTTGAAGAAGCCTGAGATGAAAGAGAAATTTGACACAATTTCTTTAGACACGGTCGGCCTTGCTTGGGACCGTTGTATCGAGTACATTTGTGATAAGAACGATGTAGAGAAGATTAATGACATCCCTTATGGTGGCGGTTATTCCGAAGCTCGTAAGGAGTTTGAGAAGATGATTATTACCATCACTCAGCTTGGTTATGGTCTTGTTATTATTGCTCACGCAGATGTTCATCTTGAAGCTGACCCTGATAATGCGAATGCAGAAGTTCGTGTTCTTGGTCCTGCTGTTCCTAAAAAGGTTGCTGATATTGTTAACCGTCTTGTTGATATTACTGCTTACATTAATATTGATAAGAATGGTGAACGTTGGCTTTATCTTCGTAGCACTCCTACCATTACGGCAAAGAGTCGTTTCCGTTACACTCCTGACCGTATTCCTATGGGTTATGATAGCCTTGTCAATGCTATTGCGGACGCTATTGAAGAGGAAGCAAAGAATGGCGGTACAGTAGTTGATACTCCTGTCGAAGCTGCTCCTGAGAAGAAGCAGGTCAATTTCGATGACCTTGTAGCTGAGATTAAGGCGTATGCTATTGCCATGAATAAGATGGAGAAGATGTCCGAGTATTCCAAGATTGTTGTAGAGTATCTTGGTAAGGGTAAGGCAGTTAAGGACTGCAATGAGTCTCAGGCAGATATTCTTATGCTTATTCTTTCTGACCTCCGTGATTGGGGTGCAGAAAATGACCTCGACATTGCTCGTAAGGTCTAATAATTAACTAACACAAAGGAGATTGGAGAAAGTAAACAAGCTGAATCCTTTCTCCTTTGTTTTTCTAAGTATAATTTTACAGAAATGGGGTGTTATTATCGGTAGAAAGCCAAATAGAGTTTTTACTTGTGCTCAATGCGGTCTTTAGTATCCATCTGAGCTAAAGATAGTTGTTTCGCAAAAGAACTATTGTCCAAGTTGCGGAACAATTCGCCGTCAAAGAGCGGAAGATTATAAAAATCTCTTTAATTATATCTTTTTTACAATGGGCTACGATGGTGTCTTAGACCCCAAAAAAATGTCTGTTCCTGTAAGTATTCTTAAAAAAGGCTATCATATGGATGCCTCTAAGGTTCTTTGGACTCTTAAATATATTAATGAGTACGAGAAAAATAAACCTCGGAGAATGCAAACAGAAATGGATTTAATTAAACTGGTAACTTCTTACTATCTTCAAGCTAAATTCTTTTGGGCAAGTTGTGAAGAATTAGACCAGAGTTCTACACAAGAAAAGATAGATGAAAGTTTAGATTTCCCAGTTCATCAAGTTGTTATCAATCGTTCTGACCTTGAAAAAGCTCGTATTGCAGATGAAGAGAAAAGAGCTCTTCGTGAACATCGAGTGATTCCAGAAGATTATGATGGCGATATTGATGAGTTGGATTTTGATGCTTTTATTTGGGACGCTGATTATGATAAAGAATTTTTGAAGCAACGCAAAGAACTTTGGGAAGCTGAAAGAGCAAAAGAAGAGGAAGAGTCTTATTTTACAGATGAGATTTTACCAGAAGACCTCAATGAAGAGGATTTATTACTTTATAAAGGGGAGACAGATTCGTGGCAAGTAAAATAAATTTCGACCAAGACGATTATAATTCTCGTATTGCTGCCCTTGAAGTTATTGGCTGTATTATTTAGAAGCCAGATTTACTTGCGGGGCATAGGCTTGAGAAAACGGATTTTACGAATCTTGTAGCTCAAGCTGTTTTAACTGCGGTTAAATATCTCTGGGCAAAAAGAGTAGAGTTCATTGATATTAACATTATCAACGAATGTCTCTCCAAAAACTATCCTACATTTTATCGAATTTATCAAAGAAGTCAGCGGGATAACTTTGTGGGTCAGGCAGTTACAAAATGTCATCCTATGAACTTTGAAGCTAACTATAACGAGCTTAGAAAATTTTCTTTGCTTCGTTCTCTTATGAATCAGGGTATTGATGTAACTGATATTTATGACCCAAATGAGTTTGACGATGATGAGGGAGAAAACAAGAAGAAAGAATTTGTTAAAATGACAACAGATGATATTCTTCTTAAAATCCGCCAGAAACTTATGAGCACCACACTTGATTATACAACTAAAGCTGGTCGTGATAGTGTTAAAGCTGGTGGAGCCGAGCTTCAAAAGTTTGTTGAAGACCGTAAAAATGGGGGTAGTTATGGCTTAAGTTATTCCAGTAATTTTTATACAACTATTACTGGCGGTATGAAACCAAGACATTTTAATATGATGTCTGCTGGCACGGGAACAGGTAAAATTTAATTTCATTAAAAATTTTAATTTCAAAAGAAAGGAGAAAAATGATTTAGAAATATGAAGAAGCTTATCAATATTTATTGAACAATAATATTTCTTTAGTTAAACTTTGTGAAATGTTTCATATAGGGCGTGGACATTTTACAAAACAAATTAAAGATTTGGGATTTGAAGTCCATAATTATCAAAATGAAAGTTGCATAGACGAAAGTGTTTTTGAGAAAATCGACACGGAAGAAAAAGCGTATTGGCTGGGTTTTTTGTATGCTGATGGATATGTAGCAAAAGATAGATTTACTGTATCTATTAGTTTAAAAGAAGAAGATAGAAACCATTTATATAAATTTAAAAAGTTTTTAAATGCTCCTAATAAAATAGGCTTTAAGAAAGTTTGTTTATATAATAAAAATACAGATGAAGTAAAAGAATATCCTACAGCAACTTTTTCAATCAATAGAAAAAAGATACATGAAGATTTAATTGATAAAGGTTGTATTCCGCAAAAAACTTTTAAATTAAAATTTCCATCCGAAGAAACTTTACCTCAAAATTTAATACGTCATTTTGTTCGTGGTTTTGTTGATGGAGATGGATATATAGGAATAGATATACAATCAGAAAAAGCTTGTTATCCACGATTAAATATTACTTGTGCATCCGCAGATTTTTTACTTAATTTGGTAAAAGCAATGAGTTGGGAATGTAAAGCATTACGTTCAAAACAAAACAATAAAGCTTTTCAAATGGAATGGCATTCTTACAAAACCTTTGAAATGTTAGAAACTCTTTATGAAAATGCAACTATTTATTTAGACCGAAAATATCAAAGATATTTAGAATTAAAAGAAATAATGAAATTAAAAAATGCCGTATTAAATCAAACCGAATAAGAAGATTTAATATTATTAGTGCGGAATTAAGCTGGAAAACCGTAAAGTGTTTTTACACAGGCAACCAGAACCGAAGGCTAAATATAATTTAGTCAGGGGCAACGCATAGGAAGTGAAAAGATATAATCTTCCCACGAGGCCGCACCACGCATCGGTAAAGCGTGAAAAGATATGCTGGACTACAATGTAATGTTGTAGAAGTAAGGATAAAAAGCCTTACGATAACATAATCGAAAACCCGTCAGTCAATTTCAAACATTTGTCATACTTTTGCAGTAGAATATTATGATAATAAGCTAAAGAAATTTGTTCCAAATCCTCACGGGACTCAAAATGCAGTCCTTTATATTGGAACTGAGATGGAACTTATAGATGAAGTTGAGCCTATTATGTTGGCTTATATTGCAGATGTTCCACAGGACCACATTATGGATTACACTTATGCGGATGGTGAATATGAACGAGTTCTTTATGCTATTGATGTTTTGGATAGAAGTCAAATTTATCTTGAATATGTCCCTGATTACGATATTTCTACTCTTGAACAAACTATAGAAAAATATGTTCTTCAAAAGAATGTAAGACACGTTTATTTTGATTATATTCATATTACAACAGACCTTATTGCAGAATTTCAAGGAGAAGCTAAAGCCAAGATGCAACTCCGTGAAGACCAAGTTCTTGCCAATGTTGGTACAAAATTAAAAGAACTTACTCGCAAATATGATATAAGTCTTGATACTTGGACTCAGGTTTCAGGTGATTGGAAAAATGAAAATAATCGAGACCAGACTATTATTCGTGGTTCTAAAGCTCTTGCAGATAAGGCAGATATTGCAGGACTTATGATGCGTCCTACTGTTGCAGAACTTAAGAAGATTGACCCAATTCTAAAGAATCGTTTTGGCGGACAAAAACCAAATGTTTATTATGCGATTTATAAGAATCGTGGTGGCAAATATGTAAATGTCAAAGTTTGGCTGTATGTAGATTATTCTACTATGCGTGTATCTGACCTATTTTGTACAGATTATGATAATAAACTTATTGATAAGGCATTTTTGCCTGAAACATTTGTTTCAGTAAATGAAGATGGCATTGTCAATTATAGTAGACATAAAGAAGATGTCCCTGTTGTAGCAACAGGCATTTCTGCAAAAGAGACTTCTAATGGAGATACCACAAAATTAACAAAGCCTACTAAATATGAAGCTATTTATTCTGATGAAACTGGTGGAGATGACCCAGCCGAAAAAGCTATAAAAGAAGCTATGGTGTCTGGTGAGGTAACTTCTGTTGTGAGTAAAAAACTCCAAACAAGGCTTGACCTTGAAAAAGAAAATGAAGAAAATATGTATTCTACTAAAGTAACCAGAGAAGATTTTGATAATGATGGTTGGCCGGTAGATAAATTTAGTGAAATTGAGGAAGAGGAGTAAAATCCTCTCCTTTGGTTAACATTATGATAGATAAAGACGAATTATTAAAACGTGTTACACCTGAGATTGTGATTGAAATAATGGATGAAAACGGCGCTCCTTTAAATCATACAAGCAGAGATGGTTCAACTGGACAGCAGCTTTTGTGGTTTAAAACTATTTGTCATGGAGGTTCTAAACCTAAACTCTGTTATTTCACTCAGTCAAAAAACTTTTTCTGCTATACTTCATGTGGAGCAATGAGCTTTTTTGAGGGGATTAAAAGAATTAGAAATGTAAGAGATAAAGACTTTTATAAGGGTGTTATTCTTTATATCGCCGATAAAGTTGGGTTAAAATCAACTCAAGAAAAGGGTTTTGGTACTTATCGTAAAGATGATAGAGACGATATGAGAACCCTTGAAGATAGTATGAGTATTTCTGGTTGGGGAGATTGGCGCGAAAAAATTAAAAATCAAAACGAAAATATCAATAACAAAATTATTCAAGACGAAACAATTTTAAACTATTTTGAAAATAAGATTTATGATGGATGGCTCAAAGAGGGCATTTCAGAAAAATCCATGAAAAAGTATGGAATTAAATGGTATGAATATCAAAAGCATATTATTATTCCACATCGAAATGAAGATGGACAGTTAATTGGTATTCGTCGCAGAAGTCTCAAACCAGAAGATAAAAATAATAAATATATGCCTGAATTTATTGAGGGTAAAGATTATGGGCATTCTTTAGGTCTGAATCTATATGGCCTTTATGAAAATAAAGCCGCAATAGAAGAACGTGGCAAAGCTATTATTGTTGAGGGAGAAAAAAGTGTTTTGCTTTCAGATACTTATTTCGGTAAGAATAGTATTGCTGTAGCTACTTGTGGCTTCTCTGTTTCTAATAAGCAAGCTAATCTTTTAGGAGACCTTGGCGTAAGACAGGTTTACCTTGGATTTGATAAAGACTTTGACGAGTTTGACTCTAAAGCAGTTAAGGAGTACAATAGCAATCCTGCAACTAAAAGAGACTTTGAGATGTATAAAAACAAAATTATTTCCATTGCTTCAAAATTAGCTGGAATGGGTTTTGCAGTTTATATTATCAAAGATAAAGAGGGTAAACTTAAAATCAAAGATTCTCCTTTTGATGAAGGTAAAGAAACATTTCAAAAGTTATTCGCAAGTGCAGAAAAGTTTGATATGAATAAGTTGAAGTGGAATCAAGGGTGATAATTATGTAGACGAGGATAAATAATAAATGAAAAAGTTACAATGGAAGACAAGATTTAATACTTAGTTTAAGGAAGAAGTAGATTTCTTAGATACTCTTCTTGAAAGCTATGGTATTACAGACATAAAGAGTTTTGTTCATCCTGTCAGAAGTGAGTTGAATGACCCATTCTTGATGAAGAATATGGATAAAGCTGTAGAATTAGTCCATGATAAATTAAAAGAAGATTGTAAAATTCTAATTTATGTGGATGGAGATTGTGATGGTGCAATGGCAAGTTCTGCCTTAACTCAGATTCTTAAATATATTAAACCTGATGTTAAGTTAGACTATACTTACGCTTTCCAGAAAGACCACGGACTTACTATGAGTAAGTTAGCAAATTTTACAAAAGATGAATTTGGATTGATTATAATTCCAGATGCATCAATGGAAGCTAAAGATGCTATTGAAATCACAAGGAATTTTTCTGCTCCTATTTTAGTTCTCGACCACCATTTAGTTTCATCTGAGACTCAAGATACTTGGACTGGCGAATGGATGGATAGAGAAAAGGCAATTTCTATTTATAAAGAGAACCCGTCTGAATATAAGACTCGTTTTCATACGGATTGTTATGTAAATTATTGTTTGCCTGTAAATAGTACAGATGGTCAGTATCCTTGTACTGCGATTTGTGGTACAGGAGTTGTAATGAAATTTGCAGAAGCCTATTGTGAAAAATATAATGTTAATACAGAAATTCTCGACAATATTATGGAGCTTGTTTCACTTGCTGAGATAGCAGACGGAATGGACAGCATGAAGCTTGAAGCAAGATGGTATATGCTTGAGGGACTAAAAGAGTTCTATTGGCATAATGATTTCATTAAAGAGCTTTGTGACCGTTTGGCTGACGAAATGCCTTATGGTAGAACTATTAGTTCTATGGGCTGGACTATTGCTCCTAAAATTAATGGCGTATTTAGATATGGCACAGAAGAAGAAATTGTTAATATGTGTCGTGCTATTCGCGGAGAGCAAGAAACAATAATTTATAAACCTCGACGTAAGAGCAAGAATGACCCTGTACCAGAACCAAAAGAGCATACTCTTCAATGGGATATGGCAAGGACTTGTTGTAATGTAAAGAGTAGACAAGATACAGCAGTACGTTCATTCATGGAAAAAGTTGAGGAAATCATTAAAAAGACAGAAGCAAATAAAAGAAGTATTTTATTTGTTGATTGTAGTAATGTAATTGATAAGAAAACTGTAAGTGGTTTGGTTGCTGCAAAAATTGCCACAAAATATCATCGTCCAACAGTTTTAATGCGCAATTTTTCAGATGATGAATTTGGTGGTTCGATGAGAAATTATTCTCAAGGCAATGTTTCTGATTTAAAAACTTTACTTGAAAAAGCAGGAGTTATTGTTCATGGTCAAATGTGGCCTGTACACACCTTTTCCGTCTCATCAACGGGGTACTTAATAAAGTGCTAACGGGGAAGCCTTAACGTAAAGTCGATGGTAATCCCGTGGGAAAATCATTAATAAGGAAGGGAGAATAATGTATTTAATTTATCGTCATATAAATAAAATAAATGGAAAAAGTTATATTGGATAGACTTCTAATTTAAAAAAGAGAATAGGAAATTAGGGGTCTGGATATTTATCTAAAAAGAAAAATGGAGAATATGCACAACCTGCTTTTGCTTTTGCTATTTTAAAATATGGTTGGGATAATTTTGAAACTGAAATATTAAAAGAAAACTTGACTTTAGAAGAAGCCAATTTTTATGAATTTTATTATATTGAAGAATATGAATCAGAAGTCGTAACTGGAAAAGGTTATAATATTCAGAAAGGAGGACATAATTCTCCTTTGTCTGAAAAAACAAAAGAAAAAATTCGTCAATATAATTTAGAAAACGGGTCTTTTTTAACAGAACATAATCCTTTGGAGAGAGAAGTAATTTGTTTAGAGACTGGAAAAATTTTTAAAAATTGTAAAGAAGCAGAATAGAGTGTAGATGCTAATGCAAAAAATGGCAACAGAGTTGCAGAAGTGTGTCGCGGAAATTCTTCTCAAAAGAAAGTAAATGGCTTTCGCTTTCGTTATTACGAAGATATAATTTCGTATTGTATTTTTTAATAAAAAATGATTAATCCTGTAACGACTATTCCTGAAAAGGAAGTAGAATTGCTATTGATACGCAATTCGAAATGGGTGTGCTTAATTAACTAATTAAGTAAGAGATAGTCTGTGCCATTAGAAATAATGGAATAACACGCATTCGAACGCCGCTGGTATTCGTATAGAAAAAAGTAAGCTTTCTGAAATTCAAGCTAAGTGTGATGAGTTACTTCCTATTGATTCTCTTGTTACAATTCATCAGGTTGATTGGCAAGTAGACTTGGCTGATTTGAAGAAAGAATATATCTCAGAGGTCGCAGAAAATTATGCTATCTGGGGTAATACTGTTCCATCTCCTACTTTCGCCATTACTGGTATCAGGGTAAATGCAAGTCAGATTACTCGGTCTGGTCCAAATGGAGCTAAGACTTTTATTCGTTTTAAGGCTAATAATATTTCTTTTGTTAAGAAGTATTGTGCTGCTGGCGAATTTGATACCATGACTATGAAAGATAGAGTCGGATTTGGGGTTAGTAAAAAGAATCTTTTGATGAATGTTATTGGTGAGTTCCAGTATGAAAAATATGAGGATAAAAATTATCCTGTTGTAAAGATTCTTTATTATGATGTTGAAGAAGACCTTGAGGCTAATGAAGCTGATAAGCAAAAAATGGCTGGTGGAGATTGGTCTGAGATTGAAGAATCTACATCTAAAAATAAAAAGGTTGTTGCAAAAAACGCAACGCCTATTGCACAAAAGGAAGAAAAGAAAATTGATGCTGATGAGTATCGGGACGATTTCTATTTCTAAAAAGATTTTAAAGTTATGAACTTTTGAACTATATAGGGAAACTTTCTTATAGGAAGTTTCCCTTGACAGATATACTTAGACGTGATATAATATAGACAAATTTATGAGAAAGGAGAAGAATAATCGAATGTTTGTAGGTTTACATAATCATACTGATAATGGGTCAAACATTCGCGGATTCCTTGATAGCACTAATACTATTAAAGGACTTCTCGAATACACGCTTTAGGTAGGACACAAAGGGGTAGCTATTACAGACCATGATTCTGTCGCAGCTCATGTTAATGCGCTTACGCAAATGGCAGAGTTTCATGAGAAAGACCCCGAAAAATGGAAAGATTACAAATTAATTCTTGGTAATGAGATTTATCTTTGTAGTCGTAAAGTAATTGAAGAAGACAAGGATTATGTTTTCTATCATTTTATTCTTATTGCGAAAGATGAAGTTGGACATAAACAAATTCGTGAATTGAGTACAAGAGCATGGATTGATAATTCATTTACTTGGGTTAATATTCGTACTCCTACTTATTATGACGATTTATTTGAAGTTGTTGAAGCTAATAGAGGGCATTTAGTGGCTTCGACAGGTTGTTTAGGTGGATTTGCGCCCAAGTTGATTCTTCAAGCATATAAGGAAAATCCTTCGCAACCAGATTATCATAAGGTAAGAAAATGGCTGTCTCGAATGGACCAGTGTTTTGGACATGGGAATTTTTTTCTTGAATTACAACCGTCTATTCAAGAAGAACAAAAAATTGTTAATCAAGCTTATATTGAATTGTCAAAAGAACTTGATATTCCTTATGTTATCACTACTGATGCTCATTATCTTAAAAAAGAAGATAGACCTATTCACGAAGCTTTTCTCAAATCAAATGATGATAGTGGAAAAGAGCGTGAAGTGGGAGATTTTTACGCTTCAACTTATGTAATGTCAGAAGAGGAAATTCATTCTTATATGGATGAATATCTTGGAGCAAAAGTAGTACAACAGGGTATTGATAATACCATGTTAATTTATAATATGGTTCAAGAATATACTTTGTTTGCAAATCTTGAAATTCCTTATGAGCCAGATGATTTAACAGAGCCTAATCCAGTATTAGTCGAAAAATATGTTAAATATATTCCAATGTTAGATTGGTTTGTTAAATCTGATTTTAACGGAGACCGACATCTTGTTCGAGAAATTGTAAATCGTATCGAAAAAGATAGTGATGAATTAGCTAATAAAGAAACTTACGATGCAATTCAAACGTGTCTTGAATCGGTAAAAGCAAGCTCAGAAGCAAATAAAGCTCATTGGTCTGCTTATTTATTACAAACCAGAGACCTCGTAAATGCTTGTTGGGAAGTTGGTAGTTTAGTTGGTCCCTCTCGTGGCTCAGGTCTTGGTTTTATTCTTCTTTATATTTTAGGTATTACTCAAGTTAATCCTTTAAAAGAAGACGTAAAAACGTATCATTGGAGGTCAAAAATAAAAGGCTTCCTATCTATGGTGACATAGATACAAAAAATCTCGTGAACGCCTTAAGCAAGCGGTGTGAACTTATAAGTTTGCTAACGGTGGAACCCCAAATGGGTAATACCGTGCCAAGCCTGTTTATTTAAATAGGAAGGTGTAACGACTATCCCTGATGAGTGTAAGGGTTAGGGTGGAGACGCTTCCATCCGAAGTGCGAGAACTCTTTATAATAACCTCTTAAAAAGGAGGTCATTGTGGGTTTTATTTATAAAATTACAAATACAATTAATCAAAAATGTTATATCGGATAGACAATAAAAACTTTAGAAAAAAGATTTTCTTAGCATAAAAATAATTATACTAAACCTTATTTTTCTTAGCTTGTTTTATATAAAGCGTTTAAAAAATACGGAATTGAAAATTTTGTATTTGAAGAAGTAGAAGAAGTTGAGAATAATTTGTTAGATGAAAGAGAAAAATATTGGATAAAGTTTTATAATAGTTATTAGAATGGATATAATTCTACGATTCGGGGTAAAGATATTTCTTTGTATGAATGGGATGAAGAAGAAATTGTAAATCTTTATCATCAAGAAAAGTCTGCTCGAAAAGTAGCAAAAACAATTCGGTGTGACCATAGCACGATAGATGCTATTTTAAATAAAAACAATGTTAAACGTTATTCTACAGCGGATTAGTTTTCTAAATCTTTGTATTTCAAAAAAGAAAATGAATATTATGAGTTTGCAAATACAACGGAAGCGGCTCAGTGGCTAATAGATAAAAAATATACAAAGATGAAAAACAGAAAAAGTGTTCGTTAGGAAATAACAATGAGAATTAGAGAGCATCGAAAACATTTTGGTTTTGAGGTTAATTATAAAGAGTAAGATATAGTCTACCCCGTTAGGAATAACGGAGTGTTTTAAATCCAAAACGTGTAAGTCCTTTGGATGTGGACGTAGATTTTGAGAATGCTTATAGAGATGATGTTATAGCTTTACTTCAACATAAGTATTGTGGAGATAATCAAAAAGCTGGAAATCGTCGTGTAATGAAAGTTCAAACACTTTCTACGATGAAAGCTAAAAGTGCTTTGCAAACAGCTTGTCGAGGTTTGGGTTACGCTTCAGAAGAAGGACAATTTCTTGGTTCATTTATTGGTCAGGAACGTGGCATTCAGTATACTCTTAAACAAACTTATTATGGAGACGAAGAAAACAATCTTCCTCCCAATCAAGAATTTAAGAATCTTATGGACGGTCAATATAAAGATGTTTGGGAAGTTGCCCAAAACATTGAGGGCTTAATTAGTGGTGTTGGTAGTCATGCAGGAGGAGTTATTCTTTCAGCAACAGATGTTGTAGACCACGCTGCGCTGATGAAAACAGCAAGTGGAGATATTATTACTCAATTTGACCTTCATGCCGCAGAAAAAGTATCTCTCATCAAATGGGACCTCCTTTCGATAGACGCATTACAAAAGGAGCACGTTTGTCTAAATCTTCTTATGGAAGATGGTTATATTAAAGACCAAGGTAATATTAGAGATACTTATGAAAAATATCTTGGCGTTTATAAAATTGAGCGAAACAATCCTGAAATTTGGAATATGCTCAATGAACATAAAGTAATGTCTTTTTTCCAAATGGAAAAGCAAACAGGTTATCAAGCTATTGCTGTGGCCAAACCTGAAAGCCTTTCTGACCTTTCTGCTTTAAATTCAGTAATGAGACTTATGGCTCCAGAACCACGGGCAGAAGCTCCCTTGGATAGATTTGGTCGATTTAAAAAAGATATTACACTTTGGTATAAAGAAATGACTGATTATGGTTTAACAGAACATGAGCAAGAAGTAGTAAAAAAATACGCTGAAAAGAATTATGGACTGTTGCCCAATCAGGAAGATTTTATGATGGTTGTTCAAGACCCCGAAGTAGGTGGATTTGACTTGCTTTGGGCAGATAAGCTAAGAAAAAGTATTGCTAAAAAGAATCCTAAAGCTTATCTTGAATTACAGCAAGAGTTCTATGATAATATTAGAAAAAAGAATTTAAGTGCTAAATTATGTCACTATGTATGGGACGTACTTATTAGTATGAACCGAGGGTATGGATTTAATAGTGCTCATACGTTAGCCTATTCTATTGTAGGACTTCAAGAAGCAAATCTTGCTTATCATTATCCTGTCCTTTATTGGAATTCAGCAAATTTGATTTCCGATTCAGGCGGAGAAGATGGTAATGTAAACTATGGTAAAATTGCAAAAGCAATTAGTAATATTCAAAAAGAACGGACAAAAGTAGCTCTCCCTGATATTAACAGAGTAAAATTTGGCTTCCGTCCGAACGTAGAACTTAACGAAATTATTTATGGACTTAAGCCTATTCAGGGAATTGGAGCAAAAGTGGCAAATGGAATCATTAGCCATCAACCTTATGCATCCATGCAAGATTTTTATAATAAGATGCAATCTTTTAAAGAAGAAGCTCTTGAAAACAAGTTTGGTGATGCGGCAATGATTCAACTTATAAAAGCAGGTTGTTTTGACGACCTTGAAAAGAAACCAAGAACTGAAATTATGGCAGATTTTATCCGCCAAATTTCAAGTCCTATTACAAGTCTTAAAATGGCAAACATTGAGGACCTTAATCGTCTTGGCCTACTTACTGAAGGTCAGAAAAAATTTGAACTTCGCTTGTATCGTTTTTGTAAATATGTTTGTCAAAAACAATTTTTCTACAAGCAAGAAAAGAAATCTCCAAATACAGCCTATTATTATTTAGAGAGAAAATTTGCTGAACCTTATTTTGAAGAAAATTTTATGTCTGAAATGCAAATTACTAAAGATTACGAGCTAACAGACAATGGCTTATATGCAGTAAAGAAAGGCAGTTTAGACAGAGAATTTAATAAATTAACTAAAGACTTTAGAGAAAATGTTCTAACAAGTCAAGAAATGCTTGATGCTGTTAATAAAGACCGTTTTGATAATCTTTGGAAAGAAAAAGCCACGGGAACAGTTTCTAAATGGGAAATGGATTCTATGTGCTTTTATTATGGACCTCATGAACTTGAAAATGTTAATCGTAAAGAATACGACGTTGTTAAGTTTAACGATATGCCAGAAGAGCCAGTAATTGCAGATGTATATTATTATCGCAATCAACAAAAGCCTCGATTTGTTTTAAATCGTATTTGCGGTACAGTTCTTGACAAAGACAGAACAAAACATACTGTAACATTGTTAACACCTGACGGAGTTTGTGATGTTAAATTCTATGCAGGAGCGTTTTCTTATTGGGACAAACAAATTTCTCAAATTGAAGCTGATGGGACAAAGAAAACACTTGAAAAATCTTGGTTCTCTCGCGGTAATAAAATTATGGTAACAGGTTTCCGTAGAGGTGAACAGTGGGTAGCCAAAAAATATAAAGATAGTGTTTACAATCATTCTGTCCAGTTAATTGTTGATATTGACGAAAAAGGCAACTTAGACCTTAAAACAGATAGAATCGAGGTGGACTCAGCTAATGATGTAGCAGTCTAAAATAACAGAGCAAGACAAAATCATCAAGATTCATGCTACATTAAATAATGTAATTTTCCCTAAAGGTGGGTTTTAGAGTATAACTGAGCCCACCTTCGGGATAGTATCTTGGATTATAGTGTCCGTAGATGATGGAGAACCTACAAATGATAATTTTGGTACAATTACAGTAAAGGGGACATATCCTTGTAATATATCTCCCAGAGCAAATTATATTATCATTGCAAAAGAGGTTGAACATCCTCAGTATGGAACACAATATGATTTGATTTATTTTAATGAAGAGTTTGATATGACAAAAGCTACTAATCAAAGAGCTTTTCTTAAAACTTTTTTGACAGATAATCAAATTGAAGAGTTCTTTAAAATTTTCCCTAATCCAATTCAAACATTGGAAAAAGGTAATCCAAAAGAGCTCACAAAAATTCATGGCGTGGGAGACTATATTGCCAACTGTATTCTTGAGCGTTATGAGCAAAAGAAAGATGTGGGTCAAGTTTATCTCGAGTTAGATGGAATAGGACTTTCTTCTAATTTTATTACTAAATTAGTTCAAAAGTACAAAAATCCATCAGTTATAGTTTCCAAAGTAAAAGAAAATCCTTATTCATTAATTAAAGATATTGATGGCGTAGGATTTTTAACTGCTGATGCAGTAGCTCAAAAAGCAGGATTTAATAAAACAGATGTACGAAGAATTAAATCTTTTATTACTTGGTTTTTAAATAAAGAGGGTGATGAAGGACATTCGTATATTTCTGCGCAAGAATTAAATGCAAATATTTTTGAAACATTGGGGTCTCCACAAGAGATTGTAGAAAATTATGATGTTCCAGAAGATGCAGATAGTTCTATTCCACGAAACAATATTGCCAAAGCTATAAAAGAGCTTCAAGATGAAGGGATAATAGTTCTTGAAAATAGTGAGAGAAAAGCAGACCGTAGGGTTTATTTGACTAAATTCTATAATCTTGAAAGAGATATTGCTTATCATTTAAAGAGACTTCTCAATGCTCATAGTGATTTTGTCATTGAAAACTTTGATGAAAAAATCAAAAAAGCAGAGGAAGACCAAGGATTTGAATTTACTCAAGAGCAAATTGATGGTATAAAATTAGGTTGTGAAAAACAAGTCTGTATGATAACTGGTCTTGCAGGTAGTGGTAAATCAAGCCTTGTAAATGGTATACTTACTGTTTTAAACAATTATACTTTTGCTCAATGTGCTCTTTCAGGAAAAGCTGCTGCGAGACTGCAAGAAGTTACAGGAGTTTCAGGAAAAACAATTCATCGTTTACTCGAATACAGTGGAGATGGATTTGTTAGAAATGAAGAAAATCCACTTGAAGAGAACATCATTGTTCTTGATGAAATTTCTCTTGTTGGCGGTGAAATCTTCTTAGATTTGCTTAAAGCAATTCCTAATGGCTCTAAGTTAATTATGTTAGGTGACTTTGGGCAGTTAAGCTCTGTGGGTCTTTTAAATCTTGCTTATGATATGATGAATAGTAATCTTATTCCAGTAGTAAAATTACAACAAGTTCATCGTCAAGCAAAGTCTTCTGGTATATTAACGATAGCTTATCAAGTGCGTAATGGTTATCAACTTTATGAAAACTATGCACAAGAAAGTATTGAAACTGTCGGAGAAAAGAAAGACATGATAATAGATGTCAGTCCTGATAGTGATGATGATAGAGATAAGATATTGCAATACTTTGAAGAATATTATAACTCTCCTTTAGTGGGAAGAGATATTGAAAAAATTCAGGTAATTTCTCCTGTTAAAGAGAGAGGAGATACTTGTGTATTTAATTTGAATCAAGACATACAAGAACTTGTTAATCCGATAGACCCGTTTAAAAGAAATTATGTTGTAAAGAAACAGCATAAAAAGGTTGACAAAGATTTTAGTTATGTGATTCAAGAGAATGATAAAGTTATGTGTATTAAAAATAATTATCGTGTTTTTAATACAAGTGGGGCTCAATCTGCAATGTTTAATGGTTGGACAGGAATTGTAAAGAAAATTGATGATGATAACATGATTGTCGATTTTACTTTGGGAGATTGTCCGATTATTATTCCATTAAAAGAAGTTGGCAACTATATTATTTTGGGATATGCAAGTACAGTCCATAGACTCCAAGGAAGTTCCGCAGATGTGGTAATTGGAGTGTTAAATTGGGGTTGTCCTCCAAACATGGCTTCAAAAGAGCTTGTATATACTTTAATTACTCGTGCTAAGAAAAAATGTATTTTGGTTGCAAATACGGGAACTTTAAGAAGTGCGATAGGAACTGATTCAGTAGCCTATAAGAGAACATTTTTGCCAGAGATGCTTCAGAAAGATTTTTATTGGCTTCGAGCAGAATACAATAAAGAGAAGAAAGCAAAAGATGAAGCAATTAGGGCAAGGATGAAAGAGATTATGGCAAATGCTGTAAATGTTTCTGAAGAATCTGAAGAAGCAGAAAGTTCAGAAGAAAATTCTTAATAAAAACGCAAAAAGCTCTTGACAATCAAGAGCTTTTGTGTTAGAATACAGACACTAAGATAAAAAGTAAGATAGGATAAAAGGTGGCTTTTATATGTCTTCTAATTCTAATAAATATTTTTATTCTAACTGTTTCATTGAAATGGTTAAGGCTAAAATTAAAAATCCTAAAGTCAAAGTAATGTATCTTCCTATTTTCCTAAATGAAGTTCCTTGCCCTCATTGGATGTGGCTTGATGAAGATGGAGAGCATGATTTTCATTGTAAAGGAAAACTACCTTGGTGGAAATGGATTTGGCATAAAGGCTATATAAGAACATTCCATCGAGGATGTTATAAAGGCTGTATTATGCAGATGATTGAAAAGAAATATTATGAGGGAAAGTATGAATAAGTCGAATATCCCAGCTACTTTTAAAGAAGTTGGTTTCAATGAAAGTTTTCATATGGGAAAATCTGAGAAATTTTCCTATTATATAGATAAAAACCTTGACTTTTGGTGTGAGCTTGAGGGAGGAGAAATTATTAAATGTCCTTCGGCTTATCGTATTGATGCATTTACTTTTACTTGGTCTGGCTGTCGTTATTGGTATGATGAAGAGACTAAGCGCCATTATTATGTAAATCCATTTTATGATGGAGAAACATTTTATCTCTATGCAGATAGTTTCGGAGAACTGCTTGAGCTTATTAGAAAATTTGTAGAGCCAAGTGATGAAATAGGAGATGTACTTGATTCTTCTACCGAAATGAAAACATATAGGAATACAATAACAGAAATTTTTAAAAATTAAGGAATAATTATTATGAATCGTGAACAACGTAGACAAACTGTAAAGAATCTTCAAAAGAAAGGTCTCAAGAGAGAATCCGCTGAGACTATTGTTGAACGCATGGATTTTACCGAACATCATTTTAGCAGAGATGTTTGGGAAGGTGAAAAGGTTAAGTTGAACTATAACCGAATCACTCATTATAAGGATTGGAAAATTCTTCGTCAGGAATATAGAGATTTTGTAGAAGCTAATAAAGATACTGTTTTTACAGTAGAATTTGATGATATTCGCAAAAAGGAAGCTGAGAAGAATGATGGGTTGAGTGGTCTTTGCCAGTTTGTAGAGGATACCACTCCTGTGAAGTGGTTGTTCTATGCTATTGACCTCATTCCTGAACCCAACCAGACTCGTCCTAAGACTGAGACTGAACTTCAGAATGAAGCATTTTTGGCTCATGTCAATGAAGTTTTAAAAGGTATTGAGTAATGGAAAAAACTGTTGTTGGGGATAAATATGTTTTTGTCCCCTCAGAAGAACAAAAATTAGCAGATGATTGTCTGCAACTTTTAAGCGAAGAAGTAAAAAGGCTAAATCCTGATTGCGAAAAAGTTGCGACATTATCTTTTGATGATAAAATTTATGTTGTGCCTGTAGATGGTAATAAACCTTTAATGGTGATGTTTGATACTGATGAAGTTTGGAAAGTATCGGTAGACCCAGAAAATGAAAAGGAATTAATTGCTGAACGTTTTGCTACAAGAGAAGAGCGAGAGGAAATTCTTAAGGCTTTAGCTATGGGTGGAATTAATGCGTTTAGAGTGGAGGATTAACAATGACTAATCTTGTAATTATGGTTGGACCTGTCGCAAGTGGTAAATCCACTTTTGCAAACAACATTAAAAATGTATACGAACGAAATGGACAGAAAACTATTATTGTTTCCTCTGACCAGATTCGCGTTGATTTGTATGGTGATATTAATGACCAGACTCATAATGATGAAGTCTTTAAGGAAGTTCGTCGTAGAATTAACAACTGTATTGGGAAAATGAATGTCATTGTAGATGCTACCAGTATTAATGTAAAGTCTCGTATTCCTCTACTTGACCTTGTTCGTAAAAATTCAGATGTGCGTAAAATTGCTATGGTTATGACTACTCCTGAACCTGTATGCAAGATGCTTAATCGTAAGCGTGAGCGAAAAGTCCCTGAGTATGTTATTGATAAGCAGATTGGAAAATTTGAGATTCCTTTTTATGAAGAAGGGTTTGATGAAATTAATTTAATTGATTGGAATAGCGGATATTTTAGTTATGCTAAAGATGAATTAATAAGAACAATAGTTGATAAAGATGTTATTCAAGATTTTATGAGAGGATTTGACCAGTGCAATTCTCATCATAAGTATACTCTTGATGTGCATTGTCAAAAGTGTGCAGAAGAAGTCGCAAAACGAACCGATAATGAAATCCTTATTCGCGCAGCAGAAATCCATGATTATGGGAAGATGTTGACGCAGGAAGAAAAACCTGATGGTAGTGGTGAATGTCGCTATTATAGCCACCATAATAAGGGTTGTTATGAGTTAATGCATCTTCTTGCATGGGTTGGTTTCGAAGATTATGATAAGTGTCTTGAGTGCTTATTCTATGTAAACTTTCATATGTTGCCCTTCTTTATTGAGACCGAAAAGGCTCAGAAAAAGTGGGAGAAAATTATGGGAAAGGAAAAGCTTGATAATCTTTTCTTATTTAATAAATGTGATAGGATTGCAAGTGGTACACAGTAATGTGGAAGCATCCTCTGCTTGGATATATTAAAGAAGTAAAAGCTCTATATGCTTATAATCACAATCCTATTCAAGATTGGAATTTTAAGCATTGGCTTGAATACCTTTCTGAACAATCAGAAAAAGCTTATATTGTAAGTCTTTTGGATTTGCTTGATGTATTTGAGCCTCTTGATATGACCATTGATAATGAATATGTGCTTTTCCATTACAAGGGTTTTATTGACCTTAGTGATATGGGATATTCTGAGGAAACCTTTTTCTATCTATATGATGGACTTTATCGAGAGTGTCGTTCTTGTGTCTTTGATGTAAAGAAAGAAGAACTTGTACTTTGTTCTCTAAATAAATTCAAGAATATGGGGGAAGATGCTTTTGATTGGTCTGAAAAGGCTATTCGAGAAAAGTATACTTCTGCTCAAAAAATTTGGATTACCAATAAAATGGACGGTAGTTATCAGCAATTCCGATATATTACTAATTCTGATGGTTCTGGAACAATTTTTGGGTCGGGTTCTCAGGCTATTAGTCTGAATGAATCTTGGAGACTAAAAGAGGGATTTGGTCTTTTGACTGATTCTCAAAAGCAAATGATTAAGGATTATCCTGATTATACTTTTATTTTTGAGTTCATTTCTACTAAAAATGCTATTGTTGTTCATTATACTAAGGAACAAGAGGGAATGTATCTAATTTCTGCTCGTTCTTGTGTTGATGGAACTGAGATGGATTTTGATACTGTTCGTAGTATTGCTACTCTTTATGATAGTAAGATGGTAGAGTATTACGATTCTGAAAATCTGGATTCGCTTCTTGCTCAGGTTGATAACTTTTCTTCTAATGAAAAAGAGGGCTGGGTTATCCGTATGCGAGATGAGAACGATAATGATTTTCGCGTGAAAGTGAAAGTAAACGATTACGTTTTAATGCATCGTGTGATTAGTAAGCAAGTGTCTCCTAATGCAGTAATTGAAGCGCTGGCTTATGACAAGTATGATGATTTCTATTCTAAAGTCCCCGATGCTTTCAAAGATATTGTAAAGGGTTTTTATCTTGAGACTGTAAATTATATTAATACTCGTACTACTGCGGCTATGAATTGGTATTATCAGATGATGGAAGAGCTTAAAGACCAGCTTAAAAATTATCCTGAAAATTATATTAATAAGCTTAAGATGGTATGGATTAGTGAAAATGTGCCTAAGTGTATTGCAAGTGATGTAAGGAACATGGTAAATGAGAAAGAGACTCAATATCTTATTCGTCGTGGTTTTCCTTATCGTCACGCAGAGATTCTTAAACTAAAGAATCAGCATGAAAAGGCTATTAGACAAGCAAAAGAAAGACAAAACAATTTAAAGAAAGAAGAGTGATTACAATGGTTAATGTAAAGATTAAGAAGTTGACCGAGACAGCAAAGATTCCGACAAAGGCTCATGCAGAGGACGCTGCTTTTGACCTGTATGCTGACATTCCCAATGATACTTTTATTCCTTGGGGTAGCACAGAAGGGCGTAATGGTTTGAAGATTCTTCCTCATACCACTGTAAAGGTTGGAACAGGTTTAGCAATGGCAATTCCTAATGGTTATTGGGGTGCTATTTATGCTCGCAGTGGTATTGCAACGAAACAGGGATTGCGTCCTGCTAACGCCGTAGGATGTATTGATTCAAACTACCGTGGCGAAATCATTGTAGCTCTCCATAACGATTCTTCGGAGACTCAGATTATTGAGCATGGGCAGCGAATTGCACAGTTTATGCTTGCACCAGTAATCCTGACAGAGTTTGAAGAGACTGACAATCTTGATGAGACTTCTCGTGGAGCAGAGGGCTTTGGAGATTCTGGCAAATTCTAATCGTATAGACGATAATAAAATTCAGTTTTTATTTTGAGGTAAAAATAAATGACTTTTAATTTTAAGTGTGACAAGTGTGGCACTCGTGTAGGTGTTGACCTCGCTGAGAATTTGCCTGATTTTGAAACTCCTCGATATGAGGAAGATGGAGCAGTTTTTTTCAAGGATGCTCACATGATTTGTCCTGTTTGTAAGGGTGAGATGAGCTTCGTTTTTGAAGAGAGTGAAGATTAGAATAATAGGGAGGACCAGTAATGGCTACTCCCAATTATAATAAATTACTTTTTTATGATACGGAAACAGTAGGGATTAAACCCCCTTATATTATAAGTTTGGGCTATATCTTATGTGAAAACAATAAAATTGTTAAAAGAGATATAATCAAATGCAATCCAAAATATCACATTTCAGAGGGCGCATCTAAGGTAAATGGATTTACAGATGAGATGGTAAAAGATTGGCCAACTTTTGAGGAAGAGTGGCCTAAGATTGCTCCATATTTTGAGAATGCTATACTTATACGGCATAACTTACCCTACGATATTGGCAGTATTAAGGCAGAATTTAAACGTTATAACCTGCCTGAACTTCATGGGTATTATGTAGATACTTTACCTATAGCAAGGAAGTATATTCCAAAGCCCGAAGTGCCGAATCATAAGTTAGGAACTCTTTGTGAATATTTTGGTATTAATCTTGAAAATGCGCATACTGCTGACGCAGATATTTATGCAACTATGAAGTTATTTAATAGATTAGTTAGAATTACAAAAGGACAAATGGACGTAAAGGAGTTTTAAAGAATATATGGTAACACTTTATTCTACAGGGTGTCCAAGATGTAAAGTTTTGGAAAAGAAATTAACTCAGAAGAATATTGAATTTGAGTTAAAAACTGATTTTGATGTTAATGCTTTTCTTGAAAAGGGATTTTCTTCTGTGCCACTTTTGGAAGTTGGCGGAGAAATTTTAACTTTTGAAAAGGCAAATCAATGGATTAATAATAATTAAAGGGGAAGGAGTTTTAAGTTTTATGAATATTAACATTAAACTTAACAAAGATTTTGAGAGGCAGTTTAACAGACTCGTAGAAAAATATGGAGAAGATTTTTTAAAGCTATAGGGGTTAGATGAAGGTAAATTAAGTTTTACTGATTTTATTGATAATTTTGTTGATAGTGACAATGTAGCTAATGCCTCAGTTGACCCCAATGCCAATGTTGGCCACAAAGATATTGTATCACTTATTAACGAAATGAGCAAGCCTCATCAAAAGCTCCTTGCCTACAATAAGCTTTACTATGAAGTTAAAAAGAAATATGGCTATCGCGCAGCTAATGACTGGCTTGAAGCCGAATGGAATAAATCTCTCTATTTACATGATGCGCATTCTTCAACTTTCACTTCTTATTGTTTTGCTTATGATTTAAAAGATGTGGCTGAAAAAGGGTTGTTCTTTATTGATAATTTTAATGCAGAACCCCCAAAGCATCTTGAAAGTTTTATTGATATGGTAAAAGAGCATTGTAGTTATGCTTGTAATAGAACTTCTGGAGCCGTAGCTTATCCGAATCTTATTCCCTATATGTGGTATTTTTGGGATAAGGATTGTAAAGATGGTTATTATTTAAAAGACCCAAACACCTACGCTGACCAGCAAATTCAAAGGCTAATTTACTCTCTTAACCAGCCATACCTGAGAGGTGGGATTCAGTCTGCGTTCACTAACGTAAATTTCTTTGACCATCCTTATTTTGAAGCCATTTTTGGTGGGGGTGAATTCCCTGATGGAACTTTTATGATAGATGCTGAAGAAGAAATTATTGAATTCCAAAAACGTTTTCTTAAAATGATGAGTAAAATTCGTCATTCAAATATGATGACTTATCCTGTAAGCACTATTAGTTTATTAACCACTCCTGACGGAGAATTTGTTGATGAAGAATTTGCTAAATTCGCTTGCGAACAAAACAGAGAATGGAATGATTCTAATTGGTTTGTAGATTCTAATGTTACAAGTTTAAGTTCTTGTTGTCGTTTGAGGAATGATGTTTCAGAACTTGGCTATTTTAATAGTATTGGTGGAGCTGCACTTAAAGTTGGGTCAATTAAGGTTTCCACTGTTAATCTTGCTCGCTTAAGTTATATGTATGATAATGAAAAAGATTATCTGAAGGGACTTCGTAAAATCCTTAGTCTTGATTTAAAAGTGCTTGATTGTCAGCGTGGAATTATTAGACGCAATGTGGAGAAGGGGTTGCTTCCCAATTTTTCTCATGGGCTGGTAGATTTTGACCATAGTTATTCCAGTATTGGCATTATGGGAATTTATGAAACAATGGCCACTTTTGGATATACTGACACAGATGAATTTGGTAATGTTATTTATAAGCAAGAGGCTTATGATTTTGGCAAGAAAATTTTTGAGACCATCCATTCCATTAAATCCGAATTTGAAAAGGATAAAGATTATAAAATTAATCTTGAAGCAATTCCACGGGAATCTGCGGCAGTTAAATTTTCTCAGGCAGATGCAATGCTCTATCCTGACAAAGTAAACAAAGATTTGCCTTTGCTTGCGAATCAATGGATAGGTTTGGGTATTAAAACCTCTATTCAAGAGCGTGTAAAAATTGCTTCTGCTTTTAGTGAATATTGTTCTGGTGGAGATATTTTGCACATTAATGTAGATGCTCCTTTTGATAGTTTTGATAAGGCATGGAATATGCTTAAGTATGTGGCTAAACAAGGAGTTAAATATTTTGCTTTTACTGGAAAAATTTCTGCTTGCAAGCACAATCATGCTTTCTATGGAGAGGTATGTCCCGAATGTGGCTGTCCTAAAGAAACTGAATATAGTCGTATTGTAGGATTTTTTACTCCTGTTAAATCTTATACTAAAGAGCGCAAAAAAGAATGGGAAATGCGCGATTGGATGAATTTAAACCAATGAAACGTAAAATTAACAATGGTGTAATTAATAAATTTGTCCAAGAAGACGAACTGCCCCTGTGGTTAGAACAGGGGTGGCATCGTCGGTGGTATAATCAAGATGAACAAAACAAAAAGAATTCAGAAGGAAACAAAAAACGTTGGGCAAATGTATCTCGTGAATCGTATCATAAAACAACAGGAATTAAAATTTCAAGAACTTTAAAAAAATATCATTCTGAATTAACAGAAGAAGAAAAAGAAGCAAAAACACAAAAAAGGCTTTATACAAGAGAGTAGTGGACAGAAGAGGAAAAAGAAGAGTATTCTCATAAAATGTCTGAGTCAGCAAAGAAACATAGGGCTGAAGCCCCTCCTGAATATTGGGAATAGTCGATTGCAAAAGCTTGGGAAACAAGAAGAAAAAATTAGACTTTTAACAGTTCAAAGCCAGAAGATGAAATGTATAACCAGTTATGTGAAAAATATCGGAGAGACGATGTAAAACGCAATTATGATTTAGACGAAAGATACCCGTATGCTTGTGATTTTTATATTGTTTCAGAAGATAAATTTATAGAGTTTCAAGGACATTGGACGCATGGTAAAAAACCTTTTAATCCAGAAGAAAAAGATTGCCAAGAAAAATTAAATAAGTGGAAAGAAAAGGCTAAAACCTCTAAATTTTATTAGACTGCTATTTATGTTTGGACAGATTTAGATGTGAGAAAAAGAGAATGCGCTAAGAAAAACAATTTAAATTTTGAGGTGATTTATCCATGAATGAAAATATTATTCATCTTAAAGGTGTAATTATGGAGGACTTTGTAAATTATGCGAAGCCCTCTATCTTCCTAATCACTTGTCAATGCGATTGGAAATGTTGTCATGAGGCAAATATTCCCATTTCTGTATGTCAGAATGAACCTATTGTAAGACAACCCACGAAAGAATTTTTAATTTCTTCTGTTTACAAGGCTTATATTGAGAATGAAATTACAAAGGCAATTGTCATAGGAGGACTTGAACCCTTCATGCAATTTAATGAGATTTTATCTCTTTTAAAATATTTCAGAGAAAATAACTGTTATGATGACTTTGTAATTTATACTGGATATTATAAAGAAGAAATAGAAAAAGAAATTGAGCAATTAAAACAATATCCTAATGTAATCTTAAAGTATGGACGATATAAACCTAATACTCCATCTCGTTTTGATGAGGTTCTTCAAATTACTTTAGCTTCAGATAACCAATACGCAGAAAGGATTTCCTAATGTTAAAAATTGTTTTAAATGATGATGCTGATTTAGTAGAGGAAACTAATAGACAATTAGCTGAAATGAGAGCTAAATATGGAAAGCAATATTGTCCATGTGGCTTAACACAAACTGATGATATGGTTTGTATTTGCAAATCTTTCCGAGAACAAAATTTTGCAGGGGAATGTAACTGCGGAAAATACAAAAAAGTTGAAGTTTGATTTTAAGGAGGAACGCAATAATATATTGTGTTCCTCCTTTTTTATTCTTTTTTGTTTTATAAATTTTTCTTGACAAAAGAGATAAGACATGGTATAATCTCAGTAAGAATATAAAAACGGAGGTCCTGATTTATTAATACACGAATTGAAGAAAGACTTGAAACAGATTTTAACACATTAACTGAAAAGGGTTTTGAAGTTGTTGGGGTGTTTGTGTCGGGCTCAAACAATTATGGATTAGATGATTCCAGTAGTGACCTCGATACGAAGGCAATTGTGCTTCCTCATTTTGTAGATATTGTTCGTTCTAAACAATGGGTAACAGATACAATTATTAACGCTGACGATTCACATACGGAAGTTAAAGACATTCGTAATATGTTTGATTGTTATAAAAAACAGAACGTCAATTTTCTTGAGACTCTTTTTACAAAATATTATTATTTAAATCCTGATTATACGGGAGAATGGCTTGGAGCAATTGTTAAGAATCGAGAAAAAATTGCTCATTATGACGAATGCAGAGCTATCAAAGCAATGTATGGTAATATGCTAACAAAGTATAAAAATATGTATAAGTCCATGCCACATAGCGCAGCCGAAATTGAACAGTATGGGTACGCTTTAAAAGATTATCATCATTTAATGAGACTGGCACAATTTATTAGGAGATATATTTCAGGCGAGAAATATGAATCTATTTTAATTGCAGAAGACCGAGAAAAGCTTATCGAATATAAGCGCATAGGTTTCCCTCTCGAAGAAGTTTCCAAGATTGCAGAAGAAACTCTTAATACGACAAAAAAGTTAGTGGATGATACTTTAGTAGAGTGGGAACAGACTAAAAAGGTAGATAAAGAAGTAGAAGATATTTTGCATCAAGTAGAATTTGATTTTATTAAACAAAGTCTTTTACATGATTTGGGGACAGAAAATGGATAAAAACGAAAAATTGTGGTTTTCGGCCAAAAAACGACCGTCATACCACAATATATTGTGGTCAGAGGATTTTAGAGACACAAGATGTTGTGGTGAACAAGCAAATAAAATCCATCTTTTATTTGGGGATGTTTCGGACGATGAATATAAAAAAATTTTAGACGCAAAAGATGATTGGAGACACGCATAATGGAGAAGATTACTTTAGACAAAATCAATATTGGAAATATTGTAGTCGCAAGAAATGGTTGGACTGGTTATATTACAGAAATTGAGGAAGTCGATAACAGCTTCGTTTCGAATTTAACTAAAAAAACTGTTGAAGTCACCACGAAAGTTCTAATTGGAGTGAGGACAGACGGAGAAAAAGCGGGACTCATTTTTAGATGTCCAGCATACCTAATTGGAAGAACGTTTTCGCAAATTGGAATTTATAAAATTAATGACAATAGTGAAATTATTAGTGCAACTAAAACAGATAAAACAATCGAAAAGCTTCCAGAAAATACTCTTGCTTACTTTAAAAGAATTTGTGAATCTCCTGCTTATAATTATGAGCATTTATATAAAAAAGTTTTAAATAAAATTAATGAACTTGTTGACGCTGTTAATAAGTTGAACGGAGTACATGACAATGAGTAAAAAATATTTGAAGGATTAGCTTGAAGAAAATAAAGAAAAGATTGAATAGTTATTTAATTAGCGGGTAAATATAACAGAACTTGGGCGAAGATTTAATGTTTCTCAATCAACAATGGCTCGTTTTTTGAGTTCTCATAGATTAAATGAGCCAAAAGGAAACAATCAATATACTTTTTTATATTCTCATTTAGATGATTTTAAGCAAGATTATTTAAAAGGAATATTAACTTTAGATGAATTGGTTTTAAAATATAAAGCACCTCAAACAGCACTTCACGGTTTAGCAAGAAAATATGGGTGGGAAAGAGCAACTAATAAAGAAAAAATAAATAGAGAAGAATTAAAAGAAGATTATATCAATAAAAAATTAAATTTAATTGAAATTTGCCGTAAACACAAAACCACTCCAAATACCATGTATGAAATTTTAAAAGAAGAAAATGTAAAACTTTTTGAAGATAGGCATCGTCTTTATTCTTTTGATTTGAGCTTTTTTGATGATGTTGATACTTAGGAAAAGGCATACTTTTTAGGGTTTGTCTTTGCAGATGGCAGTATAAGTGAAGATAGAAATACTTTAACTATTACGTTAAAGCCTGAAGATGTAGAACATTTGGAAAAATTTAGACAAATTACAAAAAATGAAAAACCTTTATTTTTTATTTACCAAAAATTGACTGATAAATATTATCCTTCATTTGTAATATAGAGTGTAGCAATGACTCAAAAATTATTAGAAAAAGGTCTGTGTCAAAATAAAAGTTTTAAAATTACTTTCCCCTCTTATTTAGAAGAGAATTTAATTAAACATTTTATTCGTGGTTATTTTGATGGAGATGGAGGGTTAAGTTGTGGCAAGAGACGTTCAATAAGTTGTTATTTTACAGGTAATTATAATTTCTTAAATGCGATAAAAGATTATTTATATGATAAGTTAAAAGTAAATTTTACACTTTATCAAGAAACGCGAACTCAAATATGGGATTTAAGACTCAGCAAAATGCAAGAGTGCAAAATTTTTCTTGATTGGCTTTATGAAGATGCTACTATCTATCTTAATAGAAAATATAATCGTTATATTAAATGGAGTAATAAAATGAAATTGTCAGAAAGAATTTTAGAATTAATAGAAAAGATTAATTTTTATCGAAATTCTTATTATAATAATAACATTTCTTTAGTTGAAGATGCTGAATACGACGCACTTTTTGATGAGTTGAAAGCGTTGGAAGCTGAAACGGGATTAAAATTCAATGGTTCTCCAACTCAAAAGGTTGGAGCTACTATTCAATCTTCTTTAAAAAAAGTTAAACATAACCATCCTATGCTAAGTTTAGCTAAAAGCACAGATAATGAAGAAATAAAGAAATTTATTGGGGAACAACCTGTTGTTTTTATGCTTAAATGTGATGGTCTTACTTGTAGCCTTTTATATAAAAAAGGAAAATTAGTAAGAGCAGAAACAAGGGGAGATGGCTTTATTGGAGAAGATGTAACAGAAAATATAAAAATGGTTTCTAATGTTCCATTAACAATTTCTGAACAAGACGAAATAGTAGTAGATGGAGAAATTATTGTTAAATGGGACGCTTTTAATCAGGCTAATTGTTCAGATGATTTTTCTCATCCTCGCAACTATGCTGCTGGTGGTATTAGACAACTCGATACTCAAGTAACAAAAGACCGTAATTTAAGTTTTATTGCTTGGAAATATGTTAAAGGAGAGACCTTAACTAATTCTTTTGAAAACAATTTAAACATTTTAAGTGACTTGGGGTTTGAAGTAGTTCCACATAAATTTTATGGCAAAATTTCTTTAGATGAACTTCCGTCACTTTTTGAAAATATGTATTATAAAAAAGCTTCGGAAGCTAAGATTCCTGTTGATGGTTTAGTTGTTTCTTATGATGACGTAAGTTTTGGAGAATCTTTGGGAGCAACATCCCATCATTTGAACTCGCAATTTGCATGGAAAAGAAAAATGGAACAGATTAAAACTGTTTTAGAGGATGTACAATGGAATGTAGGGAAAACAGGAGTAGTTTTTCCAACAGCCATTTTTAAGCCTGTAGACTTAGGGGGAGCTATTACTTCACGAGCTACTTTAAACAATATTACCTTTATTAAAAACCTTAAACTCGGTATTGGAGACGAAATAGCGGTATCCAGAATGAATGAAGTTATTCCTAACATAGTAAAGAACTTTACTGAAAGTAATAATCTTATTATTCCTGAAACCTGTCCCTGTTGTGGCGGTAAATTACGCAGAGAAATTTCTTCATCAGGGGCTGAAACTATATGGTGTGACAATTTTTCTTGTGCTGCTAAACAGCTTGCTCAGTTTGTGCATTTTGTTTCCAAGCCTTGTGCAAATATTGATGGCTTGAGTGAAGCAATCCTTTCTAAGTTTATTGACCTCGGCTTTATTAAGACTTTTGCGGACATTTATCATTTGTCCGACCACAAGGATGAAATCATTAAGCTTGATGGTTTTGGTGAAAAGAGTTATAAGAAGCTTTATGAAGCTATCGAGCTATCTCGTGAGATTAAGCTGAGTAATTTTATCACTTCCCTTGGTATTCCTCTTATTGGAAAGACTGCTGGTAAGACTATTTCTAAGGCATTTAATGGTAACTATGGTTTCTTCAAAGATGCGTGGGAACATGGATTTGATTTTAGCACTCTTGATGATTTTGGTAAAGCAATGGCAGATGCTATGAATGATGCTTGGGTTAATCCTAATCCTCTTTGGGCTGGTCTTGATAAGGAGTTTAGTTTTATTGTTGAAGAAGCTCCCAAGGTTAGTGCAGATGATTTTATTTCAGGTAAGACTTTTGTTGTTACGGGCAGCTTTAATAATTATAAACGCTCAGAATTGGAGCAAATTATTACTAACCGTGGAGGAAAGCTTTCTGGTTCAGTATCGGCAAAGACTTCTTTCTTGCTTACAAATGATGGAGATAGTGGTTCAAGTAAGGCTGAAAAGGCTAAGAAGCTTAATATTCCTATTATGTCAGAAGACGAATTTATTAAGAAAGCAGGACTTTAAAATGGAATCTATCAAACAGTTTTTTGATGCTTATGCTTTTCTCTCTAATTTTTATAATGCTCCTGTAAGTTATAATGGCTTAACCTATCAAAATTCAGAAGCGGCTTTTCAAGCGCAGAAAGAAATTAGAGATGAAGACCGTAAAAAATATGTTTCCATGAATCCAGCTCAAGCAAAACTTGCTGGTAGGAATTGTAAGTTGCGCAAAGATTGGGAAGATATTAAAGAGCAAACAATGTATGAAATTGTTAGTGCAAAATTTACTCAGAACAAAAATCTCGCCAAACTTCTTCTTGATACTGGTGACGCTTATCTTGAAGAGGGAAATTGGTGGCATGATACTACATGGGGAGTTTGTAATGGGGTAGGTCAAAACAAGCTCGGAAAAATTCTTATGCGTGTTAGAGAGGAGATTGCTTCATGAATCAGTTTATGGCAGCCCCTATTGATAACACTAAAGATAGAGAATGTTCGCAATGTGGAAGATGCTGTAGTGCAATTTTGCCTGTAAATCCAAATCAGATTCTTCGCATTAAAAAGTATCTCAAGAAGCATCCAGAGATTAAACCACACAATTATACTCCTCTTTTATCTTCTAATTTTATGGATATTTGCCCATTTCTTTCTGAAGATAAAAAGTGTATGATTTATGAGGTAAGACCTGATGTTTGTAGGAGGTTTATTTGTTCAAAGTACAAAGACCCTAATTATAAGCCAATGGATTATCGTCATGTTAAGCTAATTAATATGCTTACAACATTTAGCAACGAACCTTGTCCACAAGCTCCAAATCTTGATGGACTTAATGAAATTCTGGAAGACCAGAAAGAAAAGGCTTACGGTAAAAAGAATGTACGTTAAATATTATTGTACTTATTGCGATAAAGAATTCCCCGACAAGTTAGCTTGTCTTGTTCATGAAAAAATGGAACATATTGGCTATTCAAAAGATGTGGCAGAGATAATTTCTTGTGGCTATCAGCCTTGCGATTATTGTGCTAATCAATATATGGTATATGGTTGTGAAGCTGATTGTCAGTATGAAAATGAATGTATGGCAAAGCACAAGTGGGCAAAATTCAAGTATAGTGAGGGACGAGATGAAAGAACTTGAGTATACACATCATGAAGATGTTGCTCTTCAACATTTAATTGATGAAGAAAAACCTATCTATGACAAGTATAGGAAAAAGTTTAGAGAATTAGCAGAAGAATTTTATGAAGAATTTCACGAAAAAAGGAAAGAAAATTTTTGTGGCTTTAATCATCGTCATGTTTGTTCTTTTGAACTTTCCTGCTCTAATGAAAAAGAAGCTCATAAATGTTGTCGAGAATATCTAAGGCAAATCGGAAAAGAAGATACTATTGAAACAATACGTTACGGCTTTCTTCATTTAAAAAAGTGGGTATATACAGATTATTGTGATTATTGTCCCTATTATAAATATATGGTTTCAGATTTTGATGGTAATGTTTTGTTTATTCATGGATGGGAAGATGAACTTGAGAAGGAGAAATTTGGTGAGTCACTATGAATTATTACATTTCTGATTTACACCTATCTCATACGAACGTAATTAAGTTCGACTCTCGCCCATACGATACAACAGAAGAAATGGAAGCTGACCTTATTTCTCGCTGGAACAATCAAGTTTCTAATGGAGACCATGTATACTTATTGGGGGATTTCATTTGGAAAGCTGGTTCTGATGAATGGCTTCGTATTATTCATAAATTAAATGGCAATATTCATTTAATTTTAGGCAATCATGACCCAAGGCAATATTCTACAGGAGTTCAAAAGGCTTTAGCTGAGATTACTTCATATAAAGAGCTTAATGAAAAAGTAGATGGAAAAGATTATCGTTTAGTCCTTTCTCATTATGCAATTCTAAGTTATTATGGTTCTTGTTATCCACAAACTTTTCATTTACATGGGCATACTCATGTAACTTCTGAGCAAAGCTTGGTGGAAGATTTTGCAAAAATGGCAAAAGAGAAATTAGCTCAGTCTGATAATCCTTATCAAAACAGAGCTCAAATGATTAATGTTGGTTGTATGATGCCTTATATGAATTATACTCCACAAACATTTGAATATCTTTTAATGAAATACAAGAAAGGAGAAACAAGAGCTTGAAAGTTGAACTTTTAAATCCTACGCAAATTAAATTGCTTTATTATAATTGGGGGCAAGTAGCTCAAGTGTGCTATGCTTCTGGTATGGAAGCTAATCTTGAAAAAATTGGGAAACATTGTCAAGCATCAGGTCATTATTCAGGGAGTCGCGGAGATTTTTTTAAGTTTTATGTAACAGACGTTCCAAGAGCTTGTATGGACCAAATCATTCGAGCCGAAGAGGGAGTTTTTAAGAATTGTGGTAGTTTTCGCTACATAAATGAAAGCGGTTTTGCTTATGAAGTTCCTGCTACAATTAAAGATAATCCTGTTCTTATGGAGAAATATGATTTACATATGAGTGCTACAGCAGAACTATACAAAGAAATTCAAGAGTATGTACAAAAGAAAACTAATAAAACAGAAATTGCTAATCAATCAGCTCGTTATGTTTTACCTATGTCTACTCATACAGCCTTTGTAATTGGTTTTGATTTAGAGGCTCTTATCCATCTTTGTAATATTCGTTTATGTTCCCGTGCGGAAGACTTTTCTCAGGAATTTGCACGTCAATGTCGAGACGAAGTATTAAAGGTTTTACCTGAGCTTAAATCTTATCTTGTTCCAAATTGTGAAGCGCTTATGTATTGTCCAGAGGGAAATAAATGTTGCGGACGCTATCCTACAAAAGATATAGTTCAGGAAATTTTAAAAAAGAATCTTAAAAATAATACTTGACAAATAATAACACCTGTGGTATACTCAGATTAGAAAATGAGAAGCCATAGGTGTTTCTTTATATAAAGGAGAAAAATATGGGTAGAAAGTTGCCTTATAAAACCTTGATTTTAATGGATAGTTAGAAAGTAATTGTCCATGATTTAGCTTATGATGCTTATGACCAGATTTGCGAAATTAAAGTGATTGAACAAAATCTGTTAAACAAGTTTACACATAAATTTCAAAAAGTAATTACTGGTATCATTCTTTCTAATGATGAATATACCTTTGAATATGATTGTTACGGTAAATGCGTTAACGGTGAATTTGATGTGGAGAGTTTAAGATGAAATATCAAGTATTTTTTAAAAATAGCAAAGGAAAGAAGTTTTGGCTAAAAGACTGTGAAACCATTGGTACAGCTTTTGGTATTGATTCCGATTTTTCTGAAGGTTGGAAAGTTATTAAGCGTCATATTGATGCTATGAATGATGTAAAAATCATCCAGTTAAAAGAGAAATATGGCGAACATTACGATGAAGAAAAGGCAAAGAAATCTACATTTAAGAGTTATTATACTCGAATGAATTTCAATGAAGATATGAGCGAAATTATTATTGACGTGGGTTCTTGGTCTGAGTTTTATATTTTTAAGAAAATTGAAGAAACAGAGGAAAACAAAAATGCTTGATGTAAATAAGATTCTTGAAGAAGTAAAGCAAAACAGTTACGCTAAGGTGTTTTATTTTATTCCATGTGGCACATTTGATTCAAATAGTGATTTTGAAATTACTATTCCCGCTCTCAATGGTAATCGCCCTTTTAATTTTTACATTTCTTCTATGCAAGCAGATGAATTTATAATTGATGGAACAGGTAATATTATCCCAGTAAATGAATTTTATGCTCAAGAAGAAGATTGTAACGCATACATGGAAGTCAATTATGATAAGTATGATTATTTTCCTGCTGGGTCTATTACTACCTGCCCCTCTTTGGCTGAATTTTTTCATACTCGTGATGAAACAGAAGGTGTAGGTTATTATCTTTGCAATAAATATAATGGAAAGGTTTTGATGAAGTGAATAAATATAATGTTTTCGATAAATTTTTTCATTACAAGTCTTTTCTTTATTGGAAAAATTTAAAGATGCTGCCTCGTCAGTTGAAATGGGCTAAACAGAGAGTAACTAAAGGATATTGCTGTTCGGATTGGTATGACATGGACAGTTGGTTTGCTCATGTCGTTGCTGATATGTTTGACGAATATGCAGAGAATACTTGTTCTCATCCTTGGGAGATTAATATTAATAACATAGATGATTGGAAAGGTATTCTTAAAGAGATGGCAACTCATTTGCGCAATGCTGGAATTGAAGAAATTGCGGATGAAAGATATTCTCATATGGCAGATAGTAAAGCAAAGACTCGTGAACAGAACAAATGGAGAAAAGAAGAACTTCACAAATTCTGTGAACTTTTTGAAAAATATTATTTTGATTTATGGGATTGAGGTAACAAAATGATTTATATTTATTATGTTTCTGCATATTATAAAGACATTGTTTATAGTATCCATGATGCAGAAAAGAAGTTAATTAAGGCTGGGGCTAAGATTACTGATGTAAGGATTACTCCTTATGATAAAAGCGTAATGGCAGCCTATATTTATTATGAGGCTGAAAAGGAGATTAAGTTGTGATTTATTTAGACCACGCAGCAACTAATCCAATCAATCCCCGCATTTATCAAGTATTAGTAGAAGACCTACAAGACCTGTGGGGAAATGCGAGCACCATGTATGATATTGGTATGGAATCCAAACGAATCCTTGAAGCAAGTCGTGCAAAAATTGCACATTGTTTAGGTGTAGATACCGATGAAATTTATTTTACTTCTGGCGCTTCTGAGGGGAATAGTTGGATTTTAAATCAGAGAAACAAATGCCTGTGCTCTCCTTATGAGCATGATAGTATTCTTTTAAATCCGAAATCATGTATTATTGATGATGATTATCTCGATATGGCTATATTAGGTGCGCTCTCTAATGATATTTTGTCTAATGCTCGAATTAGTTCTTTTGGAAATTTTCTTTTAAGTTGGCAACTTGTAAATTCTGAAACGGGAGAAATTTTTAATCTTAATAAATATAGTCATTATGCGCATGAACTCGGCATGGCATTTCATACTGATATTACTCAGGCTGTTGGCAACGTAAAACTTAACCTTAAAGGTTGGGGAGTAGATTGTGCAACAATGTCAGGACATAAAATTGGCGCTCCTAAAAATATTGGAGTAGTTTATTTTAACAAAGAAGTATTTCCTCCTGACAAAATTAAGCCTTTAATCTATGGGCATCAAGAAAAGGGAACTCGTGGTGGAACTGAAAATGTCCCGTTTTGTCACGCTTTGGCATTAGCTGTTGATGAAGCTATTGCCATACAAGAGAGTAAAATGGCTTATTGTAAGACCTTAAAAAAGGCATTTTATGATGAGCTTATGAAAGACAATTTTGCCAATGATTATGTTTACATCGTCTCTCCAGCTAACAGTGTAAATTCTACTATCAATATTTGTTTTAAGGATGTTGAAAGTGAAGTTTTGCAAATGATGATGAATCAGGACGAAATTTGTATTGGTACGGGAAGTGCTTGTAATACGGGCAGCATGGAGCCAAGTAAAGTCCTTGAATACATGAAAGTGCCAGAAGATTATATTCGCGGAGAAATTCGCTTGACTTTTGACGAAAGTAATGATAGAATAGATTTAGTTCTCGCAGCACAAAAACTAAAACAACATTATTTGGAGTTGATTTCCAATGGCTGATTTTAAATTAAGTGAATATCAGGAAAAAATTCAAGACTTTTTTCTGAACCATCCGCATGATAATATGTTGGTAAACGCTTTGGCGGGGAGTGGAAAATCAAGCACAGCTTGTCTTTTACTTGAACAGGTAACTCAGCCAAGTGTTTATTTGGCTTTTAATAATTCTGTCGTAGAAGAATTTAAGAAGCGAATTAAAAATTCAAAAGTGAAGATTTATACTACTCATTCTATTGGATATGGTATCATGCTTTCCAATATGGAAGAAAAAGGAACTTCTGGCGGATTTGGAAAGCGTTCAAGTTCTTCTGTAACTCTTGACAATCTTAAGATTTATAAGATTGTTGAAGAATATTTGGAAAAGCATGACCATGCCGAATTTATGGAAATGCTTTTCCTTAAAGAAAACTATGTTTCGCTTTACAATCTTGCTCGTATGACAATGGCTGACATGAATAATCCAGATGATATTGCTCGATTAATCAAAGGACATGGATTGTTTATAGATTTTGAACATGGATATAACGCTCCCTCTAAAGAAAGCGCAACTAAAGCCATTCAATATATTAACAAACGAGATTGGGAAACCTTTGAAAATAATTCTATAATTGATTTTGGTGGTATGCTTTATATTACTTATTGGAAACTTAAGCATAAAGAATGGAAAGTCCCTTTTTATGATTTGTTTTTCAATATTGTGGTAGATGAAGCTCAGGATTTGTCGCTTTTGCAACAGTCTTTTTTACCTTTCCTAAAAAGAAAAGGTGGAAGATTTGTTTTAATTGGCGATGAAAAACAGGCCATTTGTGCTTATCAGGGAGGAAATTCCAGAGCTTATGCTAATTATTATGTAGCATTTGCTCCGATTGAAACGTTTGATTTACCTATTTGTTATCGTTGTCCTACGTCTCATCTTACTAATGTGAATAGAACATTTGGCATTCCCATTCTTCCTCGTCCAGATGCTCCAAAAGGAGAAATTCTAAAAATTAATAAGGAAGATATTTCAAGGTTTGCAAAAGGTGGAGATAAAATTGTTTCTCGTTACAATCGTTGGTTAGCACCTGTAATCCTTGACCTTGCTACTCATGGTATTCCTGTTTGTATTCCCGATAAAGAGCTCGTAGAAAACTTAAAAAAGGTCGTAACTAAACGAGCAAAGAAATGCCCTTCCACTCGTGCGTTAAGGGAGGGATTTGAAAAAGATATTCGTAAATATCAAGAAAGAGTTTCTAAGATTGTTAATTCTAAAGTTCTTAATGAAGAATGCAAAGAAAATCTCTCTTTAAAAGAACAAATTGAAACTGTAGCAGACAGTAATTCTAAAATTGATAATATTAATTTCGTTCTTGAAATTCTCAAATATTATCAAAACAGGTCAGGAAATACTTCTACCTTAGAATTTCAAAAATATTTAGATAAACTTTTAAATACTTCTCCATCTTCTGATTGTGTTACTTTAAGTTCTGTTCATAAAGCAAAAGGGCTTGAAGCAGATAATGTTTTTGTCTTAAATGAGGGAAAAGTTTGTTTTGACCCTCGAAACAGTCCTGAACTTCAACAACAAGAAAAAAATCTTAGCTACATCTCTTTAACTCGTGCTAAGAATAAAATGTACCTTGTAAAAGAACCATCAGCTCAAAATATTAAAAGAGGTTAAAATATGGCAGATAAAAATAGTCAGTTTTCTATTTTAGGATGTTCTCCCCAGTGTCCATTCTTCCCAAAAAGTGTTGGACAGGTAGTAGATTGGGTATATGATGAAAAAATTCCTTGGCTAAAACGTAGAGCAAAGCAGAAGAAATTTATCTGCCAATATGATGGCTCAGTAATTCGTAGTTGGGATAAACATCCTTGTGCTAAGAAGTTAGATGAATTAGCTATATCTAAAGAAGAATTAAAAGAAGAAGCTAAAGAAAATAAAAAGAACAAATCTAAAAAGAAGAGGTAAAATAAAATGAGAGAAGCAAGTGGCAATTATTTTTATAATCCTAATATTAAAACCAACTCTAATGATGGCGATGGTTTTTATTCTGCTGGTACATCTACAGACAAATATATTGATAGTGAAAAAGCCGATAAAATTTATTATGGCGAGGCTTCAGGTGGCGGATGGGATATTGAAGATGAGGAAGAAGAATATTCTCCTATGTACGATAATTACGAAGAGCGTCAGGTCGATATGCTAAGTCTTCCTGTTTATTATCATATTGCATTTGCCATTCCTGCGGATTTAAGCTTTGGTAGCACTACTGCACGACAAATTGATGCTTTTTATGGACTTCGCGACAAGCTTGAAAAGGCAGTTGAAAAGTATGAGGATGAATGTGAAGACCTTGAAACTGGATGGCTTAAGGCAGGAGATACTATTTGCATTGAGAATATTTTTGTAATGCTTACTACAAATAAGAAGTATCAGCGTCCTACACTTGAAACGATTCGTAGTTGTGTACGCGCTATTGCAGAAGAGTGTTATGAGAATAAGATTCGTTATTTGGCAATGCCTCGTGTTGGCTGTGGTCATGGGCATCTTGATTGGGATGTTGTTAAGGAAGCTATCCTTGACGAATTTGACAATTATTTTGATGAGATGGATGAAGAAGAGTATCGTCCCTTTATCACTTTCTGCTATCAGTAAGCAAAAAAATCATAAAAACCTATTGACAAAACGAATGAGGTATGGTATTATTCTATCATACCTCATTTAAGTTTATCAAAGGAGATTTCCTTATGGAAAAGACGCCTGTTTATTTGATTATGGTTACATCTGACAATCATAATAAATTCTATAATTGCGAACCAAATTCTGATGGGACTTTTACTGTAAAGTACGGTCGAGTAGGTGGACATGAAAGCACCAAAATTTATCCCATGTCCAAGTGGGATTCGCAGATTAATTCTAAGCTTAAGAAGGGCTATGTTTCTCAGACACATCTTATGACAGATGTAATTGAAAATTCTAAAGAGGAAGAGCCTACAGAGGGAAAAGATAAATTTTCAGTAATTGAAAATAAGTCTGTTCGAGATATTATTAAGCGTCTATATGATTTTGCGAACAAGGTTGTTCAGTCTGCTTACAAGGTTAAATCTTCCGTTGTTACTCAGGCTATGATTGATGAAGCTCAGAGCCTAATTGATAATCTTGCTCTTAATTACGAGAATATGGATTATAACCAGTTCAACAAAAAGCTTTTGGAAATCTTCATGGTTATTCCTCGTAAAATGAGTAATGTAAGTGATTACCTTATTTATAAAAATGACCTTGATTCTTTTAAATCTATTATTGACCGAGAGCAGAGCACTCTTGATGCTATGGCAGGTCAGGTTTATAAGCCTGTAAAGATTGAAAAGAAAAATGCTGATAGTAACACCAATAATAATGAAGTTTCTGTTCTTGATGAAATGGGTATTACTATGGAAGATGCTACTGCGGAAGATGTGGCTCTTGTAAAAAAGATGCTTGGTCGAGACAGTGACCGTTTTGTTAAAGTTTGGCGAGTTAACAATCATGAAACAGACAAACATTTTAAAAAGTTTTGCTCTGAATATAAAATTGATAATACCAAACTTATGTGGCATGGTTCTCGAAGTGAAAACTTTTTCAATATTCTTAAAACTGGTTTGAAAATTCGTCCTGCCAATGCAGTATATACAGGGTCGATGTTTTCCGACGGGCTCTATTTTTCCACTCTTGCTCGAAAGAGTATTGGTTATACTTCTACCGCTGGGTCTTATTGGGCAAGAGGAAGTGCTAAAACTGGATTTATGGCAATTTTTGAAGTTGCTTATGGTAATCCTTATATAGTTTATGAGCATACTTCTGAATGCTATCATTTTAATTTTGATGTATTACAGAAGAAAAATCCTCCTTGTCATTGTGTTTATGCTTCTCCCGAAAAAGGAATGCTCCGAAATCCTGAGATTATTTTCTATCGTCCCGACCAAGTTACAGTTCGCTATCTTGTTGAAATTAAGTAAATAAAAACAATCTTTTAATTTGAGGTAAAATATATGCCTGTTAATTTGATTACTCACAATGCAGAATTTTTCTCCCTTCCTTCTGATTTTCTTCCAATTCCTACACAGATTGTTAATTCAATTAAAGGTAATTATGTAGACTATTGCTATTCTGAGACAATGCTTCGAGAAGTGATTAAGAAAGCAAAAGAACAAAAAGTTAGTCTTGTTTATGAAAAAGTCCTTGACAAATACGGAGATTTGGATTATATTATTATTAGTCGAGGACATTTCTTTAATACTCTGACCAATGAAAAGGTAAAAGAGCCTATGCAGTTGGATAAAAACAATCTTCCTTTTGGTATTACTATTCGTCAGAACGCTCCTAAATCTTACAATGACGGAGTAAAGAAAGAACCTAAAAGGAAGATTAAAAGAGAAGTGACTAAGAACTTTTTCGCAGGAAAGACGGGTATTATTCAGATTTAAAAACAAAAAAACAATTCTATAAACAATTTTAGAAAGGACTCCAACAAATGAGAAACGTTACAAAGAAGCTGATTGCCAAGTACAATATGTACGCAACGAAAAGTGACTGGGTAAAATATCAGTTTGGAAAGGTCCATATCATTTTCGCAATTATCACAGCTTTGGCTTTTGGTTTTGTTTTTGGTATGGATACTGAACGACAGACCATTCCAGAGCTTCTACAGGCAGAGCATGATAAGACAGTAAGTGAAACCGCTCTTTATTATTCTGATGCCATTGAAGAGTATACTGAAATTCTTCATCACTATTCAGGATATATTTCTTCTGCAAACTCCGTAGAAAAGAAATATCTACGTTATATGACCAAAAGTGCTCTTTATGCTGAAATTGACCGAGTAGATAATTTTATGCAGAGTTTTGAGGAATTTGGCGCTGCTGAAAATCCTCTTTATGGAGAACTTGATAATTATAAAGAAGAAATTCAGAATACCATTGCTTCTGGACGTTATCTTTATCCTTACACTGATTGGGATTATGAGATGCTTGCTTTTTGTATCTGGCATGAAGCTGGTTCTTCCTTTATTTCGATGGAAGAAAAGATGGATGTCGGTTGTGTTGTTCTAAATCGTCAACTTCAGGGTGGAATTGGTAAGCAGATGATTGACCCCTCTATTGAGGATGTTATTAATGAGGGAAAGAATGGCGGTATTGTTCAATATCCTTATTCAACCAATGAATATTATTCTGTAACTATTCCAGACGAATGTTACGAAGCCGCGAGACGAGTTCTTGAGCGAGAAGTTGTTGCTCCTCGTAATGTTCTGTATCAGGCAACCTTTCCACAGGGTAAAGTTTATCATTCCTATTATCATCCTGAACTTGGTAATACAACCTATATTTGCTATGAATGAGGTAAATTAAATGAATTTGGTAAAAGATTATTATATTGTAGTAGCTGAGGTAAAAGACCCTAAGCGTCCTACTCATTGGGATAGGACTATTCTTGATGGCAAGCTTTGTGTATTTTTGCATGAGATTATGACAGGAGAACATTTCTTTTTCTGTGCGAATTATGGCACAGAAGACTATCCTGATTGGCACACTATTACTACAACTCGTGTACAATCTTTTAACGTTGACGGAGATGGGGAAAAAGTAAATTCTGTAACCGTAGAAACTAAAAATACGATTTATCATTTTACAAGATTGGAGATTTAAATATGCTTAATTTTAACAATAAAGATGTATGTCCTTGTACAACTTGTGAACATAATAATGTTTGTATGTATAGAGAAAAGTTTACACTATATTATGACAAGGTAAATAGCGAAAATAGAGATAGCAACATTCCCGAATGTGCAACACTCTCAGTTTCTTGCAGATATGCTCGTTATAGTACCATTTCTGCGTCTTATGTTTCTCCTTATGTTTCTCGTGGTGCTAATACGATTCGGGGCGTTGGTATTGCTGATGTTGTGCCTTGTAAGACAGAGGGAAATGAGGGAACTGTACTTAATCGTAGAGATGTGGTATCAGCTCCTATTACAACTCCTACTACAACGGGGATTCCTTATACTATTGATACAAGTTCTCAGTGCAAGATTTCCTAAAAACCAAGAAAATAATAGTAAAAAGGGCTTGACAAACTCAAGCTCTTTTGCTATAATGAGGATACAAAATCCAAATGAAATGTAGGTTTTATTTTGTGACTGAAAACGAGCTAATTGTCTCTTCAATCAATATTTACGAGTGGGGTTCAAGGGTTTATCAAACCGCGACAGAATTTTCCGATTGGGATTATATTGCAATTGTTCCAGACAATTTTCCTAAAGAACCAGACCAATATGAATTTGGAAACCATACATATAATATTGAACATGAATCAGACTGGCTTGCAAAGCTTAAAAGAAATTCTGTTGAAGCTTTAGAATGTCTTTCCCTTTCCCCTAAGTTCATTGTTAAAAAAACAAAATCTTATCCTTTTACTTTTAATCCAGATGGAGCTCATGCAGCTATTTCTGAGCGAGCTTCTATTGCTTGGGTTAAAGGAAAGAAAAAGCTTACTATTGAAAAAGATTTTGATTGGCGTGGCGGAAAGAAATCTGTTTGGCATTCTTTAAGACTTTATATGTTTGGAACTCAATGTGCTCAATATGGTTCTATTGTGGATTTTACGGAAGCAAATAGTTATTATAACGATATTGTAGTAGCAAAGCATGGAAATACAGGCAAGGAAGAATGGGAATATTTAAAAGAATCTTACCATGACCTTAATAATTATTGGCATTCTAAAATGAAATTGGAGTTTGCTCAAAGAAAACTTATTATGAGAGGTAATTAACATGACTAATGAACGTGCTGCTCAAGTGCTTATCGCCGCATATTCTTTTATCGTTAATCAATGTGATAATCAATTCATAGACAATTATGAAATTGCTTGTGCAAAAGCTGTTGGATTACTTATGAATACACCTGATATTATAGGGGAGACAGAAGAATGAATTTCTTTCAAAGATTTTTTGGGCATTTAAAGACAGTAACGAAGCATCGTTGGTGGGTTTGCTATTATTGTTTTAAAGCTGGTATTCCATGGCAAGGACTTGTTCACGACCTTAGCAAATTTTCTCCTGTAGAGTTTTGGGAGTCAGTAAAATATTATCAGGGTTTTCGCAGTCCCATTGACTATTGCAAAGAAGTTAATGGATGGTCTAAGGCATGGATGCACCACAAAGGTAGAAATAAGCATCATTATGAATTTTGGCAGGATAATTTTGATTTCGGTTGTAAGCCTGTTCAAATGCCCTATAAGTATGCCCTTGAATTGATTTGTGATTTTCTTGGAGCAGGTAGAGCTTATAATGGGAAGAATTTTTCTCCTGAAAATGAATATAAGTGGTGGCTTAAAAAGAAAGCTAATGGTATTAAAATGCACCCTCAGACACTTGAATTTGTTAATTTGATGATGGAAGATTTTTTAAATTCTGGTTTCATTAATACGCTTATTCGTGCAGAGGAATACTATAATTTTGCGGCTATTCGCACACATTCTAAGGATTCAAAATGGAGAGAAACAGATGAGTGATAAAGTTTATGAATTTAATTCTTCTAATGCCGTAGGTTAGCTTCGGGAAATTGCTATAACTAAATGGCTTGAGAATAGAGAAGATGTATCAGAAGTAATAGACGTTTCTGGGGATAAATTCTATCAAAGTTTGGATATTGACCTCATTGTAAATAAAATTGACGGTTCATCTTATACTGTCGAAATTAAAACAGATACTTATGTTACTGGGAATTTATTTTTCGAAGTTATCAGCAATGAACAGCGTCAAACTGAACGGTGTCTTATGAAGTCTGATGCGCAATTTTTGTTCTATTATTTCTTAAAAACTAAGACTTTATATATTCTTAATATGAGAAAATTTAGGCAATTTGTTATAGACCGAATGGATATTTTAAAAGAGAAAAGAGTGAAGAATAAGCTTTTTACAAGCCGAGGATTCCTTGTGCCTTTATCTCTTATTGAGGCTGAAATGAAGCCTTTGAAAAAAGTTCAACTTTAATTTATAAAACTCTTGACAAGTAAAAAAGAGTGTGCTATAATAAGCACATAAAGTTAAGAGAGGTTCTTAAAAAATGAATTTCGATAAAGTTGTTTTTGTAATTACTCTTTTTTCAGTTTTGGGATTACTGGTATTTTTTATCCCCCCTTTTGCTATAAATTTGGCGAAAGAATACAGTTCCACCAAAAATGTTTTGAAATTTTTTACTGCTCTTTTGTCAGTAGTAATTGTTTGTGGAGTTGCTATTGGTTATTCTCTAACAAATAGCTTGGATAAAACTATCCAGTCTCCTACAAAATATGTTGGAGCAGAAATTGTAGCTCGTGGTACAGATGGAGCATACATCTTTCAAGAGATGGAATATGATACGGGAGAAACTTATCGTTATATCTCAACAAATTGGCTTCCTTATGATGCTGTTTATCTTTTGACCGTAGACAAGGAGACAGATGAAGTCCTTGTTGTTTGGAAAACGGCAGATGATGGACCGCGCATTGAAGCGGTAGGATAAAAACATACTTTTATTTTTGCTTACAACAATCCTTTCGTTGTGATGTGGTGGAGCTTTGCTCGGTTAGCGCGTGACTTCTCTTCGGAGACACCACGGGATAGTATCATGCGTGGTGCTATCCCTAATATGCAGGATTAGTGTTAATGGTTAGCACGGGGCTCTTCCGTCAATATAGTTTAATGAAAAACTAAGACAAAAAATTTTTGTTTTAATATAAGGGCAAAACTTATTATTGGCACCAAAGCTCAAGTGCCAGTTCAAATCTGGCATCTTGCTCCATTATTATTATAAAAACAAAAAAGGTAAATAAAATAAAATAAAATGTTAGAAAAAGATAAAGTATTTGGAATTTATAAAATTTTAGGGTAGAGTAGAGTTCGTTCTAAAAACGGATTTAAAAAATATTGGGTAGAATGCATAAAATGCGGAAAACAGGTTTATAAAAGTGAAGAAGAAGTTTTAAATTCAAAAAGATGTTAGCATGAGTCTCGTAATTGTTTGTCTATTCTTACTGACGCTCAATTACAACAAATATTAGATGAATCGACAAGTTTTCGAGATGTTCTTTTAAAATTAAATCTTTGTATTTCTGATGATAATTATGATTTTTTGCAAACAGAGATAAACAAAAGACAATTAAGTATAGAAATTCTGTATTAGAATAAAAAAGAAAATTTAAAAAGAGTTCATAAAGAATATTCTAAAGAAGAAATTTTTTGTGAGAATAGTGTAATTAAAACGGGGATAAAAAGATATTTAATTAAATTTGGATTAAAGTCTTTTGAAAAATGTGAATACTGTGGACTTACTGAATGGCAAGGGCAAAAAATCCCTTTACAAGTTCATCACATAAATGGAAATAGAACAAATAATAGTTTATAGAACTTAGCGGTAATTTGTCCAAATTGTCATGCTCTTACTGATACTTATGCAGGTAAAAATCTATCTATTTTAAAAAATCCTTTCTCAGAAGAATTACTTTTAAATAAAAACCGTTGTAAAAAATGCGGCAGTATTATTTCTCAAAATGCGTCTTTATGTTTAAAATGCTACAAAGAAGAAAATTCTTATAATTCTAAATGTCCACCTAAAGAAGAATTAGAAAAACATTTAAACAATTTTGAATCCTATTCTTCTATTGCACGTTTTTATGGTGTAAGTGATACTGCAATTAAAAAATGGGTTGAAAAATTAAATTTAAAGAAACCCATAAAACCTCCTAAAAAACATAAGCCAAAGAAAAATTACCCAGTATATCGTATAGATAACATAGAAAAAACAGCAACAGGCTGGGAAAAATATTTGGAATTACCTCAGCATAAAATAATGCGATATACGGAAAAACACACAAAAGAAGAAATAATTGCTTTTATTGAAAGCTTTTATATATTAAAATTTCCAAAACAAAAAAAGGAGATATTATAAAATATGGATGTTACTCAGATTGTAATTATGGTTATTGGTCTTTGCGTTGCTCTATGTACCGCAGTCGTTATCCCTACCTTGCGTAATAAGTATGGTCAGGATAAGATTGATAAGGCTCTTGCAACCATTGACAAGGCTCTTGCAACCATTGAGATTTATAAGTCTATTGCTGAGATTGCAGTAAAGGCTGCTGAACAGATGGGGCTTACTATGGGTTGGGATGGACAGAAGAAGTTGCAGGAAGCTATGGACTATGCTGAGAAGAAGCTCGCTGACATGGGAATTGTTTATGACGAGACAGCTCTACGCAAGGAGATTGAGGCTGCTGTTTATGCTATTAGTGGCGCTCTAAAGGGTAATACTAAGGCTAAGACAACGGAGTATGTAACCTCTGGTTATATTCAAACTGGTATGAATAGTAGTGCAGATGTTCCTACTCCAACTGTAACTACCACTGCAACAAGCAAGTAAATTATGATTTTACGCTCTCTCCATCGGCGTTAAACTGATGGAGAATATATGGTGGGTTGGTCAAGTGGTTAAGACAAAAGGTTTTCATCCTTTTAACAGCAGTTCGATTCTGCTACCCATCACCATTATAGGATAAACTTAGAAGGTCTAAGATTCTCAGCGCAGAGAATGTCTATGAGAATAGATGGGTTTCGATTACCCTATCCTATATTGTTTTATATTTATTTAAGGATATATGACGAAAATGACTGATGTAAAATTTTTTGAATTTAGTAAGAACGCTGTCCGTAATTATGTAATTAATCATTTGGATAAGTCTGATACTGTACCCAACTTTGATGTATATATTGTGTGGTATTGTAAGACTTTGCAGAACTGGAAGGCTCTTCTTTCCACCACTCTCTAAATGGTGATAAGGACGAAGCATATCTTGACGCTTATAAAAAGTGGGACAACAACTGTATTAAGATTCCAGAGAAGTATCTATAATGAATGTTATTATTCCTTTTATTCTTGGAATGTGGGTTATGTTTGTCATTGACTATATTCGTAGCATGAATAAAAAGTAATCAAAATTTCTGAAAAAAGTTTAAAAAGGTCTTGACAAACAGAAATGTTTGTGGTAATATAAAGACAAGCTCGAAAGAGCGCTCCATGATTTATCTCATCGACTCTTACAGCAATTTTTTATAATATTCTTACCAAAGAAGCAAACTATGGTTCGATTCCATAATCCTTTCCCTGAGAGGATTAGTCAAGTGGTAAGACAGCTTCGTGAATTTATTAAAGAGTCGAGAATAAAAAAGTTATTAACCTATTGACAAATCAAAATCAATATGGTATAATAAATACATAAAGTTGGTTAATCGGTAACTGTGAGAAAGTAAGATAACTCACGGGGAATTGTAGTTCACCAGCCTCACTTACTTGGGGTTGTTGCTAAAAGACACCTTCCCAACTATAAAATTAAAAGGTAGCGAGTGTACCATTTTAACGGTTTTGGGTACACACCTTCTTATTAAAAGAAGAATAAAAAATTTGTTTTATTTAGCAAGAGTGGTTTCAAAGTTCCCTAAAACGTGGTATGCCAATCACATTCAATCTTGCTATTTAAATAGGTAGAAGAACCTACTGCGTTTCTTGTTAGTACGCTCCTATTTTGAGTTGGAACACTTGAAAACCAGTAGCGTTCCCAAACCGAAATAATATGCGCCAGTAGCTCAGTAGGTAGCAGCAATTGCCTTTTAAGCAATAGGTCAGGAGTTCGAGTCTCCTCTGGCGCACCAATTGTTTGGTAGCTCCAAACTGATGTGGGCGATTATCGGCTTACCCCACAAAGAATAACAATGCTTGCTGAAAACTGCGGAATCGTTAGGTATACATGGCGATTTATGAACAGGACTATGACTCCTAAGTAGACGATGTGATAATCTAAGCAAGAAGCCGACCAAAAAGGAGTGTTTAATATGAAACCTTGGTCTGGAAAAGATTTTGAATATCTTGGTCTTTATGTAAAAAATAATAAAAAGATTGGATATTTTGAGGTTTTCGATAAAAACGGCAATCTTCTTTTCAGACATAATAATTGTTCTCACGCTTCTGTGACCACAGTTAAAAAGAAAGTTGAAGAATTCCAACGAAAATTATAAAACAGGAAATGGGAGATTAGCTCAGTTGGTAGAGCGCATGACTGTTAATCATGATGGCGTAAGTTCAAGCCTTACATTTCCCGCCAGCCACCAGTGGCAAGAATGTGTAAACTTACTTTGCCCGTGTAATATTTGGTCTCCTTAACTACGATACAGTGAAGGCTAAGCGAATGGTCGGTGAACTTTATACTAAACCCGACTACCATTTACCATACTACTTATCGACACTCACAGCAACTTTTTATATTAAATACATATGATTTGGGTTCATAAACGTACATAATATAGTGTCGAGAAAATTTAACGCAGAAAAGGATTTGTCATGTCAAGTAGAAATTGTATTAACTGCGGGGCTCCATTTAATATTGAATTAAATAAATGTCCGTATTGCGGCACAAGCTATTTTGATATGTCTTGTCTTGACCTTGATTCTGGAAAGCCTTTTGCTCTAAAGATAAAAACTAAAATAAATGGAAAGAATTGTTTTATCACTCAAATGGTTCAACCATTAAACAATCTATCTATTGAATTTTCACAAGATTATTTTGTTAAAACAAACCTTAGTTTAGAAGCAATTACGTTGCCCAACCAGAAAGAGATTCTTAGAATTGAGGTTGAAGATTAAATGATTTTCAATACATAATAAAAGAAAATTTTTATTCTAAACTTCTTGACAAACTTAGGAATCTGTGCTATACTTAATATATAAATTAAGAAGTCACAAAAAAAGATTTCTTAAAAAGTTTTCAAAAAAGTTTAAAAACCCCTTGACAAACACAAAATGTTGTGATATACTTAAGTTACACTAAAAACAAGATGGCTAACGGCAGTTGACTCAATAAAGCAGATTTTATAGTCTGTGTATAATGATAAGACGGGTCGGGGCTGGCATAGACAGGTCAGTAGGTATTACGGCGGTAGGTAAGAAATCCGCAATCCGAAATGAGTCGGGAAAACCGAATGATACGGATTAGACGCTGCCCTTGATAAAAGGGTTGTCGGGAGAGACTTCAAGTAAAGGGTAACAACCTTTAGATGCTCCCACTGTAATAAGTCACCATGAAACTGGGTCATAGATACCACATCTTGTTTTTAGATGCTTTAAGGTTTTTGAAAAATTTTTAAAAAATATTTTAAAAACCCTTGACAAACAAAGCAAAATGTGCTATACTAAGTACACAATCAAGGAAGACGAATGGTTGGTGAGTCTCAAAACAACCCAACTCCCATAGTCTTGGTGATAGACTAACAAAACATCACCCATTCAATAATTTACATTCAATTGGCAGATAGCGAATGTAACTTATATTTAACTGCCCGATTCAGCAAGGATGGCTAAAGCCTTGTCGGTGTTCCATATATTTGAACTCATCTTTAGTCCGTTAAGCTAAAGCCCCAACTCCCGTCCGAAGTCTTGGAGTAGAGCGCAAGCAATTGGCGTTCGAAGCAGAAAATGAAAAGGGAAGAACACGATATATAGTTGGTGAAACTTATCAGGGTGCTAATGTGATAAGAATCCCGAGTGGTGGAAAATCGTGCGTGGATATTCCACGAGGTAAGCGTAGCGAACTTACCTAAACAACTTCTTAGTTACTATAGGTGTGATTAATCACTCAAACTTAATCCTTTAAGTTAAGGCAAAGGTATGTTTCAGATACCTCGGTGATGTGAAAAATCTGACGGGACCTATTTCCGAAACCAACAGGCGCTACCAATGAGCGTTCATCTTTGGTTGACTCTATTCAATATGAAGAAAGGGGTAGCTTCGCTCCGATTAGAAGAGTTACATCGCTCATGAGCAACCTCTGAGTGCGTGGATATTCCACGAGGTAAGCGTAGCGAACTTATCTAAACAACTTCTTAGTTACTGAGGTAATTAAGCATAACTCATGCTACGGTTAGACTGTATGAGAATCCTACTCTTCAAGAGGATTAAGGTGACTAACCCTCCGAACAGTCGGTGAAGAGGAAGTTCAATCCGACTACCAGATTCTTTTGTAAATGTTTAATGTCCATTCGACACTCACAGCAATTTTACTTAATGTTCTTGAAAAAACATCATGTAGGGTTCGACTCCCTATTAGAATAACCCTTGAGCAAGGAATGTCTAAGTCTGGCTGGCCTGAATAAAAGTGTCGAGTTTGCTCACTTATATGGAGGCATGGAGTAATGGTCATCTCTCTTGTTTGCTAAACAAGCTTACCGAAAGGTAATACAGGTTCGAGTCCTGTTGTCTCCGCCACAGAATTTATTATAGCTGCTCGTAATAAATTCGTAGTATTAGAAGCAGTAAAAGCACGAGTATGGTGTTCGGCATTGGGAACGGTCGTTAAGGGCGAGATAAAGCTGGGTTCCCTTTTATATCCCTACTTGGTGTAAGGAGCACACCTATTAACTGACTGTTGAGCAAACACTAAAGTAGCTCTTTAGTGATAACAGACGCATCGGGGGAGGTATTCTGGTTCGATTCCAGTTGTAGGGTCCATCGAGGTTCGGATAAACCGATAAACAATTAGTAAACGAGTTGCTGCTTTGAAAATTGTGTAAGGGGATGAAAAAATGCGCTATAGTGACTCCGATATAAGCACCTCGAACCAGAAAGCATGATAGTATCTTGCAAATTTATCAAGATAGAGCTTCGCTTAACCGATGGACTATCTCTCAAGGTTAAGATGTGTGTATGGCGTAACTAAGTTCAGACCGTCCAGAACCTACAACCATATTAGCGGTGACAGCTTGGAGAGACAGCAAATATTAAGTTTAGCAATGAAAATGACCGAGATAATTGGGTGCAAGTTTGTAGGAATATTCCTGTAAACCTCTCCCCAATCGAACCGAGGGCAGATATGTGGAAAGCTGGTCTGTCAGTAGTTGCTAAACTGAATATGGCTCGGTACTCCAATCGGCAGAGAGAGCGGATTCAAAATCCGTCAAGTGTGGATTCGAATTCCACCCGAGCTACCACGGCTCGATGTGATGAGCCTCCTCATTTTGCTTCGACACTAACAGCAACAAAATTTAATACTGGCAAGGGCCTGTGTGTTGTAGGTTCGAATCCTGCTGTCCGCACCAATATGCGGACATAGCTCAACGGGTAGAGCAACAGAATGTATAAAATGTGTCGAGTTTTAAAAATAAAATAGAAATATGTCTGAGAGGTTGTTGGTTTACCTGCTCTGTCTCATAAGCAGAGCTACGCAAGTTCGATTCTTGCCTCAGACCCCAACTTTATAGAAAAGGAAATGACCCAATAATTATATCCTCAACAAAAACTATGAACCTGATGAGGTAAAATATGAGTAAAGAAATTGAACGTAAATGGCTTCTAAAGGGCGGAGATTTTAATTTTCCAGATAAAGCTAACGTTATTAGAGAGCAGTTGTGGCAGTATTATCTTGAGATAATCGTTGATTCTGATAATCACATCATCAGCGAAACTCGTATTCGTTATAAAGCTGGCTCTAATAATGGCAAGTTGACTTACAAAGTTGGTAATGGACTTGAAAGGCTTGAGTTTGAAGATAAGCTTTTTTCTGCTCGAAAGTTTGTTGCTAAAATGAGTAAGGAAACAGGAAAAAAGGCTATCAAGAAAGAACGTTTTACTGTCTATATGGATGGTCAAAAGCCTATTGAAATTAGTATTGTTGATGATACTTGGGCTTATGCTGAGGTAGAATTTGAATCTACAGCAGAAGCTAAGAAATATAAATTCCCTTGGCCTGAGATGATTGCAACCGAGGTTACTGGTGTCCCCAAATATAGCATGGCGGGATATTGGGTAAATACACGCGAAAACCGTCAAATTTGACCCAAAAAGTTGCAAATTTGGGTTAAAATAGATAAATAAAAACGGAGTTTTATTCTGATGTTTGATTTTAAGAATTCTAAGCCAACGGTCTTTTGTATTCATTGTAATAAGATGGTTGGCTATGATACAGATGTAGCTAAAGTTAATCTTACTATTCGTGGAATTAATTTTAGTTATGATGAAAAAATTGCGTTCTGTGAAGAGTGTGGTAATGAAGTTTATGTTGCTGCATATAATGACATGAACGTTGATGCTCGTGAAAAGGCTTATAAGAATGAGCTTGAGCGTCGCAAGGTAACTCAGGAGATTTATGGAGTTTCTAAAAACACAAAAAATAATTCTGAAAAAACTCTTGACAATCTTGAAAATCTGTGATATAATTAAGTCACAATCAAGAGAAGAACGTGCTCCCATTGCTTTGTCAATTGGTATAGTTTGTAACTAACAGTTCTCCTTTGTTTGTTCTCAACTTTCTGTTCATTTTTTTGGGTTTCATTTTGAAATCGCCTCCTTTCTTTTTTGCACAATGGTTGAGCACTTCTTCTCTTGTTTGAGAAAAATAAAGTCTAAAAAAGACTTGACAAACTACAAAATATGTGCTATACTTAGTATATAAAATAAATGTGGAAGTAGTTTAATGGTAGAACCACGGTCTCCGATTCCGTAAGTGGGGTTTCGATTACCCTCTTCCACTAAAACCAAGAACTTCGTGGTAGTAAAACACGATAAATAAATTAAACTGCCTCCTGTCGGTCAACCTCTTCGGAGGGTATGTTGGAGTTGTTGGGTGAGGAATCGAAAGTCCCAACCGAAGTTCTTGTTTTTTTAAATATAGCCGATTAGCCAAGTGGTAAAGGCACGACGCTTTGACCGTCGCATACGAATGTTCGACCCATTCATCGGCTGCCACAATGATTATGAATCATTCGATTCCTCCATATCGACTCTCACAGCAATTTTTCTTCTACATATAATTTAGGTTTATATTTGTACAATGAGTCGAGACTAAAAATAGCATAAATCCTGAAAACAAAAATAAGGAGTAACATTTTAAATGGATATTATCAATACTGCTAATGGTCCTTCCATTATTGGTGCTGATAAGTCAGTTCTTGACACTTATGAGCAACAGACAAACGCAGTTCGCACTTTCAAGGTGACTCTTCATTGTGCAAAGTGTAAGGCTGAGATGGAACTACAGCCTACACAGCTAATGACTTATCCCCCACAGTTTACTTATCAGTGTCCTGTTTGTAAAAACAAGATTACAAAGCCTGAGATGTATCCTCATCTTGATTATGAATTTGAGGGAGAGCAGAAGAAAACTGCAAGTCAGATTCTTGTTTAATAAGATAAAACCTAATAAGTTTTTATCATAAAAATTTCCTTTCTTTATCGACCCTTACAGCAAACTTTTTTTGGACTTAACTGGTAATTAAGAATTCAAACAGGGTCGAGAATATGGAGCTCTACGTTAATAGGTCAAACGAGAGGACTTATAATCCTCCATTCTGTGTTCGAGTCACAGGGGCTCTACCAATTGTCAAAAATACGTTTTCAAATCGACGCTTACAGCAACATAGGTTATAATTAGATAAAAATACTATTTTATTTACTAAATCATTGATTCCTTCAATCAAATTTGTGTGTTGTTTTATTAGCTTTGTGGTGAGTTTCCTTTCTTTAGCGTCGAGTCCTTTCTAAGATGGAATAATATCGAGGAGTAGCGCAATTATCAGAGCGGCGGTCTCTAAAACCGCAGGTTATGGGTGAGAGTCCCATCTCCTCTGCCGCTTCTCAAGGGAGAAGTTAATTCTTCTCCCTTGTTTCCGAATAACTTAAGTGTACCTCATGTGTCCTTTCGCAAGACACATTTTACCCCAGCAAAAGGAACCAAAACAGAATGACCCATGAAGAATTTGAAGCAAGAGCTCAGCAAATCTACAACGATTGTGAGCGGGACGCAAGTTTGAACGGTGGTTTAGGACACGCTGCAATGGACGCTCTTATGGAAGATTGTCTACGAGAAGCACGGTATATTGCAGGACTTGAGATTTTTAATTCTCTTCGTCATATTTGCTACTAACCATACAGGTGTAGCTTTGGTTTCAAACAATAAAAAATAAGCTACACCTGTAGTTTTATATATAGTAACAGTAAACAATTTAAACATTTTAATTAGACAAATTTAAGGAGAAACAAAAAATGATTGATAACTATATGCCCACGACCTCTACTCAGGATGACCCTTTCCTGTTTGATTGTGATAATAAGTACTGCGATGGCTATGAAGATGGTTTTCAGTATCTAATTCTTGAGGACGCTGGCGTAACTAAGGCAGAGCTTAAGCGTACTGACATTGATGCTTTTAATGTTCTTATTAAGCTCTTTAGTACACTTTCTACTAAGTATGTTGCCTTTGAAGACACCAAGTTCCATGAGCCTGTTATTATGAAGCCTTCTTATAAGGGTGCTGCACGAGTTAATTTTAAGGATGGCGATACCTTTAATGAAGACGATGGCATTAAGCTCTCTCGTGAAAAGGCACTATATAAGTATCACCGTGACTTTGACCGAATCATCGCAGGTGCTCTTAAGGATGCACGAATTCTGTGTGCAAATCTTGAGCGTTATTGTGATAAGAATCACATTGACATTAGTAATGTTCCTTCCGTTCAGGAAATTCGTGAAACTCGTTACAAGAAGATTTAATTAGTTAATGTTAGTAGATTCCTCCTTTCATAAAATAAAAATCAAATGACTAAGAGAGCGGAAATTTATCCGCTCTTTTAGTCTATATAAATATATACACTTACAAACTCGCAAAAATTTTTCTTGACATACAAGATATTGTGTGTTATAATTAAAACAAATCAAAGAAAGGAGTTTCAATTTTGGAATTAAATTATCAAGAAGTAGAAAAGTTTTATTCTGACTTATTGGACACTAAAACTCCAAAAGCTCAGAAATATCTTGTATATCAAACTTACGCCGAAGCAAAAGAAGCACAGGAAGAATTAAAAGATGCTGTAACTTATTTTCAGCGTAATGTTTATACTAAAGGATGTTCTTGTGTAGCACATAAAATCACAGATGCGTTATATATTATTGAGTCTGTGTCTTTAATTGGAGAGCGTCCTCATTATTATCCTCTACTATGTTTTGAAGGGAATTATGAATTATGTCTTGACACAAAAGGATATACCTTTTGTACAACTAATTATCTCGATGCTATTCTTTATGGTTATGTTTATTTATATGAAAACACAGAAAACGCAGAAGAGAAATTTAATTTTGTAAAAACTTACCTTTATTATGCTTCTCAAGAATATCTCAAGAAAGACGAGGAAAAAAATCATGACTGACCCTATTTTAACTCCCGCTTGTGAACAATGGACTAAAGACCTTGCAGAAAGTGTGGAAAAAGCAACAGGCTTTAAAACAGCTTTTTACGCTACCAATGATACTACAGGTATTGAAGTAATTAGTTCGTTTGGGTCTATGCGAATTGACATGAGTTCTTATATGCGTTTTTGGCAGACTATTGTAAGTCCTCGCTATACTCGTAGTCAGGCTCTTGCAGATGCTACGAACGAATGTAAGAAATATGTTTCTTCTTGGACTAATCGTAAGCGCTAATGAAAAAGAAACTACCTATTGATTGGTCTGTAATAGAAACAGATAAAACAGATAAAACAGATAATACAGATAATACAAATAAGACAAATACCTCAGAAGAGCAGCAATCCCAAGAAACTCAAGTAAAAGAGTTTCAAGATAATCCTCCCCATAAATGTAAATTTTGCGGGAAAGAAATGGAAAAGATAGACGGTGAAACATTAGTTCAAATGCCCCCATCTCTTATTAAAACTATTGGACAATATCATTGCGAATGTTCAGGGTATTCTAATTATTTGGCTACTGTCGTTGAAGAACAAAAGCTAAGAATTTATATTGCAAAAACAACCGAACAGATTAGAGCAAAAAGAGAAAAAATTTTTTACGAATCTGCTTTTTGTAAAGATATAGCTAAACTTCAAAAAACAAAAGAGCATACGGAAACAGCTATAGAAAATTTAAAAATGCTTTCTCTTAATAAGGAAGCTAAAAAGGAACATGGTGCTCAAGTAGCAGAAAATTATTTTACAACTGCTAATCAATTCAATCAAGAAAGACAACAGCTTCTTGATTATTACTTTTGGCCAACCTTTTAAGGAGGGATTATGAAAATTTCAAAAATCACTTCTAAAATCAGGCAAGCCGCAGAGAAAATTTCTGATATGGTTAATAACATTGACATAGGATGTTCTAATATAATTGCAATTATTGCCACTTTTCTTTTAGCGTCAATTTGGATTATTTGTGCTATTGGAGCGGTTATTGCTTCTTTCGGGTTAATTTTCGGAGCAGAATATTTTATTTTTGCTTTAACAACAAAACTAATCTGTTTTATTTTAAAAGAAACATGGTTTGGTTGGAAAATAGCTTTCTTTGCTTATTTAATTGTCGTAATTTTAAGGACTATCTTTTATATTTTTCATAAGGAGACAACAAATTAAAATGAATCTAACAACTCAAAACGGCGTAAAAATTATTTCAGGCTCAGTAGATGAATTTGCTATCAAGATGGTAAATTGTGCCAAGAAAAATGTAAAAAATCACAAGACTTATGTAAACGCAAACTTTTTTGCTGGATTTAAAGAAAGCGGAGAATATTTTACCCTTCCTGTAAATCATCTTGTTTGTGACATTGAAGCCACTTCAGCTCCACTTGCAAAGTATAATAAGTTGCGCGGAAAGTTTGTGGGAGAAAAGTATTTTTACAATTCTTATGTTGCACAGGGCGGTGTTCCTCAGTTTTGTGGTCATGCACTTACAACTTTTTATATTGAAAACGGCAAACCGCATATGGAAGACCTAACCGAGCTGCGAGATACTATGACATACGCCATTGCAGGTATTCCTCTCATTAAAGATGGCAAGAATGTTATGTGGAAAGATTACGTTAAGCCACAGGGGTGGACTGGCAGTGAACTTTACTCAACTTATCATATTCTTCTGGGACTTAAGCCTAATGACAACAATATTTATATTATGGATTGGAAGTCCACTCGCAGTAATATGATTTCACCTTATGCCGAAGCTTATTATAAGTTTAAGCCAATGGGCTTTACTAATCTCATTAAGCTGGATGGCGGTGGCTCAGAGATTATGAAGTATGAGGGCAAAACAGTTCATGCTCTATCCGAAAACCGTATTATCAATGCGATTATTACTTTTGAGCGCAAGGGACAGCAGAATGAGTATGAAGTAAATACTCACAAGTTCCCCACTCGTGTACTTGTTCGTTGGTGCAAGGGTGATGATGTAAGTTGGATGCAGCAACAGCTTTGTAAAGCTGGTTTTACTTGTGATATTGATGGCAGTTTTGGTACAGGTACTTACAACACTCTAAAGGCTTATCAGAAGTCTCGTGGGCTTGAAGTTGATGGTAAGTGTGGACCTGCAACTCGTCAGCGACTTTCTCAGGAGTAATAAAATAAACTTTAAGGTTTGTCAGGATTTTTCTTAAAAGGTCTTGACAAACCTTTTTTCTTTTGTTATAATAAGCACATAAAAATAAAGGAGTATGATGTTATGGAAATCGCCGCTTCTTATCTGGTAAGTTATACTACTTATCAACCTAATTTTATTGTTGCAAGTGCGCCTGTGTTTTTGTGTGTCGGAGCTTTTGTAAGTCTCCTTGTTTGTGCATCTACCATTGATAACATTATCCGTCAAATCGCAACCAGAATTGGATTAGGTCTTTTTATCCTTGCTATTAGTTGGTCTTCTATTATAAACACTAAAATTGTAGAAAATTATCACTATTATCAGGTTCAGGAAATTTATATCCATGACTATGATATTTCTCTTAAAACCTACATGGAAGATTATGAGATTCTTGACTCTACTCCTGTTTCAATTACAGTTCGTTCAAGAGATTGGAAGAACGAATATCCCGAATTAGTTGGTAAGAAAACTGATTTCGACATTAAAACCATTGACGCTGAAAACAACCCGTTAGGAAAGGATAATTAAAATGGTTTACGAATACACTACGACAGTTAATTTTCCTCTTGTAAGTTATACTACCGCTGGGTGGTATACAACTATAAAAGCAATTAAAAATATGATAAGATATTATAATGGACATAAAAATTGCAGAGCTCCTGTAGTAATCGAGACAGAAACGGGAGATAAAGTCGTTGGAACTGTTGACTCTTCTAAAAGAATAATTTTTGAGGGTATTGTAGAAGAGGGTTGTTTTTGTCACGTTAAAATTCCCGTTCTTTTGCGGACTGATTTTAATATAGACCAGCTCAATTATTTTGTTGCAATAGACCTTTATAAAGTAGAAAGAGATTTTCTTTATTATAATATGCTTAATTCCTTTAAAATTCAACAAGTTGTTATTGTCCCCCAAAAAAACGAAGGAGAATAAAAATGAGTTATGATATTAGTTTTCGAGTAAAGGTTGAGGGCTTAGATAATGTATATGTCGAGCCTTATGGTGATAACACCGATGCAAATATTACTTGGAATGTTCGAGAAATGATTATTAAGTCTACAGGACTTAAGAATTGGTGCGCTGAGGGTTGTCTTGGACTTTGTAAGGATATTATTCCACACATTGCAAATGGTTTGGCAGAGCTTGAAAAGTATCCCGAAAAGTATAAGCAATATGAATCCCCAAATGGTTGGGGAACTGTAAAAGGACTTAAACATTTCTTTGCTTGGGTTATCAATGACTGGACTTCATATTGCGAAGATTATTCGACAGAAAGCCTTGCTGATGTAACATATTTTTATATTTGTTAAGAGGAGAAAAAACATGAACTTTTTTGAGGAAAAGACCGACATTTATTATGAACAGTTTTCTTTTTGGGTTTTAGCTGCGCTATTTACTTTGATTCAGTCCACATTTAGTGGCTATCCTCTTTTGTGGTATATTGATGGTTGTATTTATTTTATTTTTGCTTGTTATTATCATTGGCATTATTTTGAATCTTATTATCATCTGCATGATATTAATGACATGAATAATTACACGGCTTCTTTAAGTCGCTGGATTGCGGAGAAGAATCGTGACCTTTCCTAAGAAAATTCGAGAGCAAGTCTATAATAAATATGATGGACACTGTGCATATTGCGGACGTAAAATTGAGTATAAAGATATGCAAATAGACCATTTCATTCCTCAAAGACGATGGAATGCAGAGCGGAGTAACGATATTAGTAACCTAATGCCAAGTTGCAGGTCTTGCAATCATTATAAACGAGCTTATTCTCTTGAAACATTTCGCAGATATATTTTTGAAATCCCTAAAAAGCTCAAAGAAAATTATATTTATAAAATTGGCTTGATTTATGGGAATGTAATTGAAAATGAGCATCCAATCAAATTCTATTATGAGGAATGTGAGGAAAAGAAGAACCATGACTTTAGCAGAACTAAAAAAGATAGTTGATTCTTATTGTGAGACAAAGTATGTAAACCCTGATGAAGTCAATGTAATTATTACCTTGGAAGAAATGTCAATAGGGCCTCGTGCTGGAACAGGGGTTGAAAGTATTTTTATGGGATTCGATTGGGAACATAATCAGCTTCGTATTCAGCCGAAAGAAAAACTTGTTCGATACAATAAACAGAGAGATATTCCAAAAGATATTCTATATTATAAATTGCAGGACTTTCATTATTGCCCTACTTGTCAGCACCCCCTAAAAAAGACTGAGACCCGCAATAATAATTTTTGTCCTTTTTGTGGGCAACGTTTTTCAAAAAATATTAAAGAGATTTAATTAATAGGAGCACAAACATGAAAATCAATCGTTATAAGCTCACTCCCGATTTTATTAACTTATCTCAAGATAAGCAGATTGAGTTTCTTCTTGCAAATGGATTTAAAGAAGGATTTTGGGGCGCTCAAAAAGATGGGAGAGAACATCTATGGTACAGTTCTAAAAATTTTGTTCTCCATAGTTCAATTGATTGTAATGTAACGGTAGACCTTTTACATCTTGATGAGTGGAACGATTATGACTATATTGCTATTGACGATGAAGATTTCGGACAGTATTATCAGCCCTTTTATGATTGCATGATTGGCAAAAAGCAAATCGGAAAATGGGAATTTATGGCAAAATGTGCTCAAAAATATAACGAAAAAATGGCAAAATTTTGCGACATTCAACTTCTTATGCTGGGAGAATATCCACAAGGAGAATAAAAATGAACAATGTTTTTGAATATGTGCTAAGTTCTATTGACTCTAATGATTTTCGCAATGCATATTATGATGCAAGTGCGGAAGAAAAGAAGCTATTTTTTGAACTACTTATTAAGAAACTGTATGATGCAGTATACTAACATTTTAATTGTTAGGATGAAATAAAAATGTTATAATACCGAGGTCTTTATGCCGTCTGAAAAAACTATACAATCTTATTTTGCAAAAGCTAAAAAAGCATCTGAGCAAGCAACCTATCCAAAACAGAAAATTGGTTCTGTTATGGTATATTCTGGTAAAGTGATAGCTGTTGGCTATAACACTTTTAAAACTAACCCTCTTCAAAAATACTATAACAAATATCGTTTTAGTTCTGACCCCAAAAATAATGGATTGGTTCATGCTGAAACGATGTTACTGCTAAAAACAAGATTTCTTGATTTGGATTGGAATAAAGTCTCTATTTACACTTATAGGGAATATAAAGATGGTTCTTTAGCACTTGCGAGACCTTGTATAGCGTGTCAAACGGCTCTGGAAGAGCGAGGTATTATTAATGTATATTATACTACACCGAAAGGTTGGGAGAAATTGTAATGATAGAGGTAATTAAAATTGCGATTTTATTCTGTTAAAATTACTATATCTTGTGTTTTCAAAATCTTCTGACCACAATATATTGTGGTTGAAAACAGGTTTTTTGACCGAAAACCACAATTTTTCGTTTTTATCTATTTTTTGCTCCTATTAAAAACGAATATTATCGAGAACAGGAAAGTTTTGCTGGCTGTAAGGACTTTAAGAGGTAGATGTATGAAAATTATTGTAGACACCATTCCCAAATATTCCTACGATTGTATTTTTTGTGGAAATAAATATTACGGCGTTTGCTCTATTAGCGAATGTCAATGTGAATTGGAGAAAAGAAAAGATTGTCCCTATCTTATGACTATTGATGATTATCTATCTGAGGAGAAACATAATGAGGATTGTTGAAAATAACGCTCCTGTAAAAAGAGAAAAATGTTGGAATTGCAATTCTATTCTTAAATTAAATCTAACAGATTATGATACAGACGAACATTTTGAAAGTGACTCAACTTCTTATGACGGGAATTTTCATTCTTCTTTTATGACTTATTTTGTTTGTCCTTGTTGTCGCAAGAAAAATTATTGCGCTGTTACTATTGATGGTGAAAAAGCTGACCTTAAATATTTCAACCGATAATTAACTATAATAAATAAAAACTAACTTTTAATTGAGGTATTTTTAAATGACACATGAACAGTTTAACCGTCTTGTAGACGAACTTGAGAATACACGAGTGAAAACTCTTAAGGAAAAGAATGCTCGCTATTCTCAGCCTGATGATGCACTTCACAATTTTGACGAGGGTGCTAAGATTATGTCTTGTACTTCTGCCCAGTGCGCTTGGAATTATGCTACTAAGCATATTATCGCTCTTCGTGATATGGTGCTAACTAATAATTTTAGTAATCGAGATGATGTTCTTGAGAAGATTCAGGATATTCAGAATTACCTAACCTTTATTTGGTGCATTTCTGAGGAAGAGCGTGAGAAGCTAACCACAAGTGACACTTGTGTTCAAACCGTTTCTGCTAAGAAAAAGAAGTAAAAATTTTTTTGAAAAAATTTCTCTATAGCACTTGACAAACTATCTGTCAGGTGCTATAATCCTAATATCAAAACAAGCGACCGACTCAGCAAAACTCAAAATAAATTAAGCGGTCGAGAATGGAGAATATTATGTATAATAACATTAACAAGAATTCCAAGAAGAACTCTAACAAGGCTTGGTCTCCTAAGCCCGAAAAGCCTATGCGTCAGAAGTCGGACAAGGAGAAGTTCTTCGACAAGATGGAAAAGACTAACAAGGGCTTCTATGTTCGTGCGGTTGTTCCTAAGTCTTTGCCCGACAATATGACCTATACCACCAATGGTGCTGTGGCATATTCCACTACTTCTTCTGCTCTTCTTGATATGTTTACCAAGTTGGTAAGCTACCGTTCTCTGGACGAGAAGCAGATTGTCACCGATTGGCGCAAGGCTTTCAATGAGAATCCTTATCTTGCTATGCGTTTCCTTGGCTATACGATGGACATTCGTTGCGGTGCTGGCGAGCGTCGCTTCACTCAGATTGTCATTCGTGACCTTGTAAAGAATGGCGGTGCAAGCATTGCTGCAAAGCTCGTTCCTCTGATTGGCGAGTATTCTCGCTATGATATGCTTTATCAGTTCCGTGGCAACCCCACTTCTGAAAAGGCTGTCCGCGATTTCCTTAAGAAGCAGTTTGCTGAGGACATGGAGAACATGAAGCAGCATAAGTCTATTTCTCTGCTTGGAAAGTGGCTTGATAAGCCCAATTCTCACTCTAAGCAGACCCGTGATAATGGTCTTTGGACTGCAAAGCAGTTGAACATGACTGAACGCAACTATCGTAAGGCTCTGTCTGCTCTTCGTAAGTATCTTGATGTTGTTGAGCGCAAGATGTCTTCGGATAATTGGGCTGCTATCGACTACGAAACTGTTCCCTCTAAGGCTAATCTTAACTACAACAAGGCATTCCTGCGCCATGATACTGAGCGCCGTCAGGCTTTTCTTGCTGCTCTCAAGACTGGTGAGGCTAAGATTAATGCTTCTGTGGCGAATCCCTGTGATATTGTCAATAAGTACATGAATTTGAGTGGTCGTTGGTATGGACTTCCTCAGAGGGCTGATGATACTCTTGAGGGTATGTGGAAGGCTTTGCCTGATATGATTCCCGATGATAAGGGTATGCTTGTCGTGTGTGACTGCTCTGGTTCTATGGAGAGTGGTATTGGTGGTAACACTAATATGCGTTGCATTGATGTTGCTATGTCTCTCGCCATTTATTGCGCAGACCATCTCAAGGGTGCTTTTGCAAACAAGTATATCACCTTTAGTGCTGACCCTCATATTGTACGCTTTAATGATAACGATAGCCTCTGTAACAAGCTTCGTAAGACTTGGGAGTGTCAGGATGGCTCTAATACCAATCTGGAAAAGGTCTTTGACCTGATTCTTAAGACCGCTATTGACAACCATTCTCCCCAGTCTGACCTGCCTGAGCGCATTCTCATTGTCTCTGATGGCGAGTTCGATTCCATGTGCGATGCTAAGGTAAATCGTCATGGCTGGTACAGTTATCGTACTCCTGTTGACAAGACCTTTATGCAGGAGATTAATCAGCGCTTCAAGAATGCTGGGTATAAAATGCCAATTATTACCTTTTGGAGAGTAAATTGCAGCAATCGTCTTGCCCTGCCTTTCAAGGTTGATGACCGCGGTTGTATCATGGTTTCGGGTTATAGCACGAATCTCCTCAAGATGGTTTTGTCTGATAAGACCAATCCTATGGAGGCTCTTCTTGAACAGCTTAATGTTCCTCGTTATGACTGCTTCGAGGCAGCATACAGCGCATAACTCAAAAGGGTAGGTTTTCCTACCCTTTTTCTCTAAAAGGAGAATACTTAATGTTTGATAAAACCTATCTTTTATCTCCTCAAGGACAAGCAGATTATAAAGCTTGGATTAAAAAACTAACAGATATTGCCGCAAAAGAAGCTGGCGTTTCTGCAACAATAGATAACGATGGAGAACCTGTTCTTATGCTTATCCGAGGAAGTGACCATGTACCAGAGAAGCTAAGAGATAAAAACGCAAATCTTTATGTAATTAAAGTCACAATTGAAATTAAAGATATTCTTATGCGAGAACTTGAAGAAGTTGAAGCAACAATCAGAAACTACAACTTCCCAAAAGAAGCTCTTCCAGAAGTATACGAAGGTGTAGAAGAATCTATTATCTCTTTTTTAAAAACTCGTTTTATTGAACGAGAAGAAATTCTTCGTAAGGCAGAAGAAGAAAACAAATTCCAAATTTATGACTTCTTTGATAAGGAGGATAAGACCGATGAAAATTCAGCAGGTAACAAACAATCCTGACCTTATTGTAATTGATAGTCGTTGGCGAATTTCTCTCTCCACTGGTGAGATAACTGACTTTGATGGGACTAAGGCGTATGACCCTCCCGAATATATTTTCAAATTCCGTGACGAAGCGTTAGCTGGAAAGTGAGCATATTATGGAATATATTTCAAAGAAAGATTTGATTGAAAAGCTTGAATATACCCTTTGCGATATTTTCTCTTATGTTGATGATTACCCTGAATATACCGAAAAGGGTTTTTCGAAAGAGCTTGTAAATGAAATTATCAATTCTCTTCCAACCATTACTCTTTCTGACGATTAAAAATATTTCAAAAAACTCTTGACAAATGCCTTTTGGTATGTTACTATTAAAGCATACCAAGAGGTTATTTATTTTTTAAGGAGTTTATATATGTTTTCGGTTGAAACTGCTATTGTTGACGAGATTGTAAGATACAATAAAGTAGATTGTCCTTTTGTTCTTACCTCAAATTTTCCAGAAGATGTTAAAGAAAAAGTAAATAAAAATTTTAAAGACATTTATAATTTGCCTACTCTTTGGAGATTACATAAGGCATCTTGTTCTTCGCCTGAATTTCCTGTTTACGATTTTCAATTTTTTAATCTAAAAAGATTGGCTTGGGAAACTTCTTATCTAAAAATGAAAGATGTATCAGAATGGAAAGAATATCTTGAGGGAAAACTTATGCTTGGATTTAATCGAGGCAGAATTCAGTACGATACTCTCATTAACAACGCAAAAGAATTTCTAAAAAACGAAGAGGGTTGCGTAATTTATGACGCAACAACTACACCAGAATGGAGGACAAAAGAATGATTCAGATTCGTAATAATGTGTTTGAGACAAATTCTTCATCAACACATTCTCTTTGTATTTCAAAAGAGAAATTTGACCCTAAAAATATTCCTGAGTACCTTAATATTACTGCGGATGAGGATTTTGAGTGGTCTCAAATTACCTATGATACTCCCGAAGAAAAAGCCAACTACATTTTTGAAGTAATGTGCGAATGTGGGAAATTAGCTGAGATTAAGGATTTTAAAAACAAAATTAAAAAGCTTGGAATCAAGGCAAGCTATCCAAGGCTTGTCAAAGATAGGTGGGATTGTATTGATATTAGAGGTGATGTAGACCATGCAGGAGAAGCTGTCCCATTTGTTCACGAGCTTTTGAAAGATAACGATAAACTTTGTCGTTTTCTATTTAATCCTAAGAGTGTTATTTACACGGGCAGCGACAGTGAAGATGATGGCGACGCAAGTTGTTATGTGGCAGAAGCAGCAGAAAACAATGGCTATACTTGGGGATATGATGAAAACGAAGATTGGAACGAAACTCACCATATCCATCCAATGTATGACCCTGAACATTATGAATATTTCTTTAAGGGGAACTAAAAGTGTACAACTTAATGAGTAATAAATTTGACCGTCTTGGTGCTCGTATTTATGCAGTAACTTTTCTTGAATATACCAGCGCTCTACAAAATTGTGTGTCTTACAATCCAACACACGAAATCGGTAAAGCAGAATATATTTATACTGAACAAGGCACAGGTAAAATTCTTGTAAGCGAAACTAATATTGATAAAATTAAGAAGTTTGGCATTAAAGATTTAACCTTTGTGGGCTATCTTCCTGATAATCTTTTCTATCTTTAATTGAGGTGATTTTAAATGATTCAGATTCGAGACAATACTTTCGAAACAAATTCCAGTTCCAGTCACTCCCTAATTATTACTGATTTCGATGGCAAGTATACGCCCGAAGAAATGATGAAGGGTATCTATCTTTGGAATGATAAGGAAACAAGAATGTACGAAAACAATCTTGAATTTTATCGTTCTCCTTTTTCTCTACTTGCAACTTTTGAATCTAAGTCTCGTTATGCTATTGCATCTTCACAGGGTCATTTAGCTGATGAAGTTGAAAAAATTTGGCATAAGTATATTCCAAATTTTAATGGATTTAAATTTGATATGAAAACCGAAGAATACGACTATGACAAAAAGGAATGGGTAGACCTTGACGAACCTAAGCCTATTTACGGTGGAACTGATGATTACCAAATCGAGGGTTGGCTTAAAAGTTACAATGTAAGCCTTGAAGATTTTCTCACAATGCGTCGTTATATGGTGGTTTGCGATGGAGACGAAACGCACGAATGGTATCACATTCTTGATAGCGGTCTTGTGGATAAATCTCACATTATCCATGACAGTGAAAAAGAAGTTGCGGAAGCGTGGAAGAGAAAGTACGAAGAGGAAAACAAAAAGTGAATTCTTTTACTATCAAACATATTACAGGTAATGTTCTTGATTCTGATGCTCCTATCATTGCACATCAAGTTAATTGCCAAGGCGTAATGGGAGCAGGAGTAGCAAAGTGTATTCGTGAAAAATACCCTGACATTATGTTCACTTATTCCAGATGGTGTAAAAATTATCAACCTCAATATCTTCTCGGGCAGGTACTTGATTATTGCACAGATAAAAATCAAATTATCGCAAATTGTTTTGCGCAAAATAAAACAGGTTCAGGTCGTATGACTGATTATGAAGCTTTTTATTGTTGCCTCGAAAACCTCAAAAAGGGAATTAAGTATTATGGTTTTGAACACCGAATTGCTTTTCCTTATAAGATTGGCTGTGGTCTTGGAGGAGGAGACTGGGATGTTATCTTAGCTATGATTAAGTCCGTTTTTGGTCACGATGGTGACTATACCATTGAGTTTTGGTCTCTTGACGAATTCGATGTAATTCCAGTAGTATGCTAAGTAGTTCTTTATGATAAAAGAGGTTTAGAGATTTTTTCTCTAAACCTCTTGACATTTATATATGAGTATGCTATTATAAGTATACAACTTAAGGAGGTTGAACAAAATGACAGAGGAAAATCGTATTTATTGTGCCTATGACACCCTGAATCCTACTATCAATCCTGATGGTTCTGAAAAGCATTGGTGCTCTCATTACGGCAGTTATGTTTGTAAGGGCTGTGACCATCGGTTTGATGGAGACCGCATTAAGAAGTATATGGAAGACCATCCAAAGGAGCATTAACTATGGAAAATAATTGGGTTTCTTACAAAAATGGAAATTATAATGTCCATTTAGACCTCGTTAGCGGAACAAAGATTCGTGAAAATAATCTCACTTTCTTTCAGGCTGACCGTCCAGAAAATATTGACATTAAGATTACAAATCGCTGTACCAATCCTTGTGGCACAAAAGAATGTCCTAAGAACTGTGAGTTTTGCCATGAAAATTCTGGTCCTAATGGCAAGCACTCTGACGCTCTTAACTCTAAGTTCCTTGAGACACTTCCTGAGTGGACAGAGTGCGCTCTCGGTGGCGGAAATGTACTGGAATATCCCGACCTTGTGCCGCTTCTGTATAAGATGAAAAATCTTCATTTGATTTCCAATATCACTGTTAATCAGAAGCACTTCATGGAAAATCTTTCTCTTCTGCGCGAGCTTAATAATCAGAAGCTCATTTATGGTCTTGGTATTTCTCTTACTAATCCTTACGAAGAGGGATTTATTGCGGCTGTTAAAAGTTTTCCTAATGCTGTTATTCATGTGATTAATGGCGTTGTAACTCTTGCACAGCTTTCAGCTCTTGGTTGTAAAGACCTTAAGATTCTGATTCTTGGCTATAAGGAAGTTCGTCGTGGTGTAGCATATAAGGCTGATGTAGACCACATGGTTGAATTCCGTAAAAATCGACTTTACGCAAGTCTTCCGTTTATCGCAGAACATAATTGGTTCAAGACAATTTCTTTTGACAATCTTGCCATTGAGCAACTTGAACCTAAGCGTTTCCTGAGTGATGAATTCTATCAGGAACATTATCTTGGTTGTGATGGAATTGATGGTGAAACTCAGACTTCCGCTTCGTATTATGTTGACCTTGTGGAAAATGTATTTGCTCGTAATTCTTGTGATGTAAACCATCGCTATCCACTTGAAAACCATACTGCTACGGAGTGTTATCAACTTCTCCGCGACAATAAAATCTAACGGGGGGAAAATAAAATGAGTTTACTTGGATTTGGCTCTCCTTTTGCAGACATTTTCATGGCTATGACAATGGATAACCGCTTTAACGAGCCAAAAGATAATTTTGGTATTCCCTCTACTCCTGATGTTTGGGATGAAGAGGAACTTGACAACGATTATTTTTCAGATTACGAAAGCGAGGAAGATTTTTAATGTATATTCTTTTTGACCCTAACACCAACGATTATGTTTGTCGAGCTTCAAACGGGGGATATAATATCTGTAAAGGAATTTCTCAGTCTGCCTTATTTTCTACTGAAAAGGGTGCTCTAAACATCCTTAATAACGGTGGCATTCCAAAACTGATTGCTTCAAAGCATACCTTTAAGCCTACTCGCGTTACCACAAAGTCTGGTAAGGCATATAAAATTATCAATCCTGCCGAACCTGCTCCTATTAAGGCTTTTGATTTCTCTGCCCCAGAGGAAATCCGCAAGGCTGCTGATTATCTTGGTCGAGTAATGGAAGACGCTGCTGGACTTTCTCTTTCTATTGCTAATATGGACAGAGAAATTAGCGATATTCAGCACTACATTGAAACCAAGCCGCTTAATGCCGCACAGCGTAGTCATATCTTCAAGATTTATCGAGAAAAGTTGGCAGAACGTAGGCTTTATAAAAATCTTCAAGATATTACTTCTACAATGGAAAACGCTCATATCAGCGAAAAGAATCTTAAGAATATCGTACATTCAGTTGATGGTCTTGATACAAAGACATATTCGCCTCGTAGCGCCTTTGGCGAAATTTTGTTCGGTGTAAAGAAAGTGGAGGAATAATTATGGTTCTTATGACTAATGACCAGATGAAAGCACTTCTTAGTGCAATGCTTAACGGACTTCTGGAAGATTCTGAATTTACACGCAAAGATATGTGTGATATTCTTGAAGACCTCGCTGACGAATTTCGTTATTAAGAAAGGAGTATATTATGGGATATTGGGACCCGCCTGAGTATTTTGATGAAGCAAAGTTTCCTGAAATTGATGCTGAAACTGATACTCTTATTGAGCATTTAGTTGGAGCAATTAAAGAGGAATATAAAGACAAGATTGCGAAAGAATCTGACGCTTATCAAGACCTTAAAGCAAGTTATGACAGCTTGCGTAGAGAACTAACAAATAAAAACAGTGACCTTTTAGCTAAAGATGGGCTAATTGAAACTCTCAATAAAGAATTAGCTAAAAAGAAAACGGAACACCCCTCTTTTAAGTTTAATATCGGAGATACTGTATATTTTTCAAGAGTTGCTTATAATTCAGAAAAAAAGGTTTTCTGTCCTCGTTGTGGGGGAAAGGGATGTATCACACTTGATGTTAAAACTAATAATCTTCCTGCTGACATTACAGACCCTGTAACATACATTTGTCCAGACTGTAGAAATTCTACTGAAAGCTACCTTTATAATAAGGCGAAGCATTTTAGGGAATATCGTTATTACAACTATTACGTTGAAAAGGGAAAAGTTCTCAAAATTGAGTACGTTATTGGCGAAAATGAAACCTCGACGCGATATTTTGTTAAGTCTGCAACACAAACATCTTCTTATTCTTTTGCTGAACAAGATTTATATGAAACCTTTGAGCAAGCCTCTCCCGCAGCACAATGTGATAAGGAGCTTTCTTATATCGAAGCTTGCAATAAAGTTGGCATTGCTCCAAATTTGATTAATAAAGAGGCTTCTTCCGATGTTAAACTTACAGCCCTGTAAATATTGCGGTAAGACTCCAAAAGTGTCTCCATTGGTGACACGAGCAATTTTAAAACAGGTTCAAAGCAATTCAAAGTCAAAGATTTTTAAAATGCAGATTGAAAGAATTGAAGTCCCTGTTTTTTACACCGTTCAATGTCAGAATAATAAATGCAAGAACCACTTGCACAAATTCCCCAATAAAATGATTTCTGAGGATTCTATAAATGGAGCTATTCTAAAATGGAATCAGCAAAATTAAATTCTTTCTTTTTTGTAGGTAAAGACCCTTCTGAAAACCCTCATATCGGAGATATTTGGCGTAGTGGTGGAATAGGAAACTCAATGATGGTTTGGACAGAAAATGGAGCAGTTGAAATTGGTGACATACCAAGTTCTTTGGATTACGATTATTCTCCTATGACAGACAAATTGGAATATCCTACTCATTGTCCTTCTTGTGGAGCACCAGTTAATTCTTCTCGCCGCAAATGTGAATATTGTGGAGTAGAATACAGAAAAATTTCTTACAAAAGTTAATAAATAATTTTTTAATCTCCCTTGACAGGTGCGTAAAACCGTGTTATACTAACGGTAGTAAACCATCAAGGGAGGTTATTTTATAAATATTCTTTTTCTCGATTATGATGGAGTAGTAAACACTCCTCAATGGCGTCCTCATCCAGCAGACCCTTCCAGAATGCTTTGTACTTATAACTTCCCCCGTGATAACAAGGTAAATGATTTCCAATGTGTTCAATGGATTTCTGAGTTTTGTCAAAAGTATAATTATCATATTGTAGTTTCATCTTCTTGGAGATGGGAAGACAATTACAAGGAATGTCTCATCAATGGCGGACTTAGACAGGGAATTAAAATTCTTGGAAAGACCCCAGATTATTCAAGATACTATGGAGCTACACGAGGAGATGAGATTCAAGCGTGGCTTGATATTCATCACGAAGAAAACATTAACTTTCTTATTGTAGATGATACTTGCGAAGAGGATTTTGAAGTCCACAAATGGGATTGGGAAAACAATAAAATTACTGGCTTGGATAAATTCCAAACGCTTAAGCTCCAAGACAGATTTATTCAAACCAATACACTGATTGGATTTAGAGAGCCAAGCTTCCACTATGCAGAGCAGATTCATCAAGCTTTTAACGCAAATAAGAACTAAAACAAACCAAAAAAATAAAAGGAGATTTTTATTATGTTGCCTGTAAGTGTCGATGGAGTGATTTGGCTGACCACGAATTACACCGCATATAACACACCAATTATTGTTGGTGTCCTTGAGTATGCTTTATTGGCATTAAGCTTTTGTGTTGCGTTAATAGCAACTTTCTTCTGGTTTAGTTTTAAAGAAAAGTGTTTAACGCTATATTTAATCGCGATTTTTGTATGCTGTATGATTTCATTTTTAGCTATTTACCACGGCGATAAGAAAAACCGAGAAAATTTTATCCCTGAACCTATTTCTTATGTAGTGTACATTGAAGATAATGCAGATTACAAAACGCTTATCCAAAATTATACTATTGAATCCGAGCAAGATAATCTCACAACTATTGTTCTAAAGGAGAATTAAAATGACAAATTATCTATATGAAAACATTCGAAAAATTCCTGCAAATCTAACGTGTGGTGATTTGATAGATTTGCGTCAATATTTGATTGATGCTGTAAATTGTTACCATAATATTTCACGTCAAGACAAACAGGCCATTGGAGGACAAATCTTCGCTAAATTTGAATATAAAATTTTTAAGGCTGTTAATTCTTATCTTGAGACGATGGACTCTCATTCTGATGATATTACCAATAATCTCGAAACTGATAAGCACCTAACAGATACAACCAACAATCCATGGTCTACTTCCCCACAAATCCCCACTATTATCCACAACGTCAATGAATTTGGCCATACTCCTAAACGCAATTCTACTCCTAAACTAAGACATATTCTTACTGATGCGGCAAAAAAAGACATTAAGTCGCTGGCAAATCTTTCTCGAATGTTTTGCAATTGGGCTAAAAATGCGAGTTTGGATAGGTCTCCTACCAATTTCTGTCTTGAATATTATGGCGTAAAGATGGAAGTCTCTTTTGCTGTAAACGATGCTGCTGTCTATTTGCGTTTCGAAGGTCTTAATACAATCAACAAATTCTATTCATTCCGTTGTAGTCCAAGTGTAAAGCATAAATCTTTCTCGCGTGAATTTTGGAGCACTTATCGTAGACGCATGACCAAGACTATCGCAAAGGTTATGCGAGATATTGATAATAATCCTAACAATTGGTCTTACATGGAAGTTAAAAGGGGAGATTTGGATTAATGAACGATTTTGCTATTCAGGGCGTAACTATTTTAGGCACAGAAATATCCAATCACGTTTTTGCTCTATCGCTTCTTTTTATTTTTTCGTTTCTTTCTTTAGGCCTTTTTGTTCTTGTGTGCGCAGGTATTTCTGATAAGGAATATCTTGCTGCTGTTATTTGTTCTTTATTGTGTATGATGTCAATATTTATAGCATTTTTAGCTTATAAAGACTGGAAAGCCCCACCAGAAACTATTTATACAATTTCCATTGATGATACAGCGAGTTATAATGAAATAAAAAACAACTTTTATTACATTCGTGAACTTCCAAATGGTCTATATGAAGTTAAACTAACAGAAAATAATTCTCAAAATGACTAAAAATCGAAGAAGATTCTATCACAATTTGTTCCATTTGTCTCCCATTCCCAATTTAACAGTTCTTACTCCTCGTATTCCAGAAGCGGCGGTTTGGGGTTACGAAGATAAAAAACAAAAAAGAGTATGTTTTTCTACTTCAATTAAAAGATGTTTAATTGCTTTATCAGATTGTAATGGGCAATATTATGTGTATGTTCCTGTAAATCAACACAAAGCTTACAGTCCAACGCCAACAGAAGTTGTTGATGTAAGTGAGACAAGCGAAAAATGGATTACTCGCCCAGTTAAAGTTAAATGTATAGGGGCTATTGTTCCTACCACATATACCGTGCAAGAAGTTTACTTCCCCATACATGATGAAACTCTTGGTATATTTACTTATGGCTGGAAATGGATAGAGAAATATAATTAATAAACTCTTGACAAACCTCTATTTTTATGGTAAGATAATCTCAAACCAAAGAATAGAGGTTTTGTTTATGACCGCTCCTAATAACATTTGTATTTACGCCGACCCTTTCCCCGATGGGGAGCTTCATTGTTTGGCATATTCAGAAGCGAAGTATCCTAACGGAAAAATGAATTTGCATTTTCCTGTTTGCTCTAAAAAGAATTGCCCTTTAAAGAATCCTAAACTTTTAAACGGAGGTAGTCTTAATGTCCGATAAGAGAGAACTGTCTGGTTGGCTTGCTCCTAATGGGGATTTTACTCCTGTGTTTTGGAGAGGACAGGATGAAATGAGTGAACAACTCTGTTCAATGTTGGGTTTGGAAGAATTTTTCTTGCCTGATGAAGAACTCATTAAAAGAGGTTGGCTTAGAATTAGTTGTGTCACGCTCAATGGTGGACCAATCATTAATATTGGAATGAGAGAAGACACTCATTTTACAGAAAGCCAAAAGAATTTTCTTCGTCCTTATTTCGAGGATAGGGAGCATTATGAGTTTTTTGCCTATCTCTATGCCATTTGGGAGGAAGAAAATGAGCTCTAAGAAATATAATTCATATCTACAAAGAAAAGTTTTAGACTTTCTAACTCTTTCGGAAGGGTGGGGAGGAGAAGATACATTTCCCTTTAATTTTGAATTCGTAAATTTTTGTGCAGCTATTGCAGTACATTTGGGTACAAAATATCCTTGGGAATCTTTCCCCACTTATGATAATTCTATTCAATTTAAAATCAATCTATATAACAGGGCTAATCCTGACGAATGTGACTTTTATTTTGAATTTGAAATCTATCCAAAAGAAGATACGCTTGGAGAAATTGATAGAATTTCTTATCTTTTTATAAAAGAACAGGAATATCAAAATGCTCTTGGTGGATTTCTTGAGCTTAAACCAAACTCTTCTCCCGCTGACATTGCAAATTACTTTAACACTCTTGTAGGAGATTATATTTATGAACAAACCAAAAGAATTTAAATTAGGTTGGCTTTCTCCTGATGGTGAATTAGTAGAATGTCATACCTTTGACCATATTTCTTCTGCCAGCGAAATTTGTGATAAGCTTGGTTATTCTTATGCTAATGCAAGAGGAAATGCGCCTGATGATGTTTTGCTTGCTCATGGGTGGTTACATCTAACATATTCTATGCTTGACCATGAATATAGGATTTATTACGCTTATTTTAATCATGTTAGGCTAACAGAAACACAAAAGGCTTATATTCGTCCTTTCAAGGAAATGGGATATACTTTTGGAGACTTGTTTGAGATGACTTGGGAGGAAAATGATGAGGAATTTAATTAAGAAAATTGCTCTGGCTCTTGTGAGTATTTTCTTTTTTGCATCTCTTTTTTATGGTTATATGAATTAGAGGAACAAAGACATGGACAACATTATTCATATTCCATTTAGCTACGATATTTGGAAGCCCTCAGAAATGAGGTATTTCATTGATAAAGAAGCACAACGCTGTTTCAAAAGTGACAATCCAGAAGAAATTCTAAACCGTTCTTATTTTTCTATGTATGTGGAATGGTGGCTGCATAATATCGGCTATTACGCAACATATCCTTTGTGTGACGATTTTAATTATTTTTCCAAGCTAAACGAAAGATTTAGAGATGTTGATTTAGAGGAATGGAAAAGGAGTGTTGATTAAATGCTACCAATTCTTGTTATTTTAGCTTATATAGCCATTCCAATTTGTCTTTATAATTATTTTGAAGATAAAAATAAAGCCATGGGAAATTCTTTGGCTAACAAAACTCAAAAAATTACTCTTGATGCTATTCGAGCTAAAAGAGATTACAACAAATATTTCTATGAGGCTAATATTGAAAAATGGAAGCAGTCTAAATTTTATTGCTTTGTTTTAAAAACAATCCATGATGTAGCCAAAAATGGAGAATCTGGTGTAATTATTAACTATTTAACAGAAAAAAATGTTATTCTTCCAACAAAAACAATTTATAATAGTTATGGAGAAGCTATTACACCTTCTGGACACACAGTTCTTTTTCGAGAAATTGATTATCAATTTTCACCTGATGAACTTACTCATTTCTCTGATACTGATGCTCTTGTGACTTACATTGACGGCTTGATTCGATATTTAAAAAGTGAGCATTTTAACGTCAAAATCCGTCCGAGTTACACCAATTCCATTACAATTTCTTGGTAATTTACAAACTTTTTTATAAAACTCTATTGACAACCTCTTTTGTTTGTGATATTATTATCATAGAAAATCTAAGGAGGTTACTTTTATGAAGCTTGATATGAGATTTGGATGGTTGATGCTTCGAGTTTTCGCTTTGATTGTCACAGTATCTTTTCTTTTTAAGAACGGATTTAATTCTACCTTTATCGGTTACTGTGTAGCTTGCATCCTCACTTGGGTGATTGCTCTTAGGTATGAAAAGAAGATTGCTGTAAAGGAGAATTAAAATGAATAATTGGTATTCCGATGCTTTAAAATATGCCAATCGACTCGCTACTAATTCTGGTGGTTGGAAAGAGGGAGAACAGGAAGAAGTAGAAAAGGTTCTCTCTTTTATTGGCGGTATGCACGATAAGGCAACAGAAGATTCCGAAGAAGATTCTCTTTACAATGTGTTTGAAAATGGTTATTGCTACTATTTCGCACAGATTCTAAACTTTGCATTTCCTAATGTCGGTCATGTTGTTTGGGTGCGTAATTATGGGCATATCGTTTGGCAAAGCTATTCCACCTCTATTTGCTATGATATTAGCGGAATTTATCTTGAATATACAAGCACAGATGATTTAGTTCCTATTGATAGACTCGGACAGCTTTTAAAAGATTTTAAGCACAATGGCGAAGAATATCGTTGCTACAATTCAGACTTTAAAACTTGGTGCGACAAATATGGGTTTAAACCTATTTTAGCTGTTACTATTATTTATAAAAATCTACCAGAGCTTAGCGGAAAAAATTATTCTGCTTGGGACGAACTTTATTACTACATTGAAGATTCGGCAATCAAGTTTTGGGAAGACTCTAACGCAAACAAAAAAGCTTGTCTTCACTCAATCGAAGCTGAACTTAGAAAGGGTGAATTTTAATGAAACTTTGGGTTGATGATGTGAGGCCAGCACCAAATATGTATGTCTGGTTAAAAAGTGTTGATGAAGCAAAAGAATGTATTGAATTTCTGGAAGAACATCTTGCGAAAGTTCGTGAGGAACTTCGTCCTTATAGCGGTAATAATATCGAAATTATCGACATTGACCACGATGCAGGAGATTATGTTAGATTTGGTGGAGACTACATCAAACTCCTTGATTGGCTCGAAGAAACTGGTCGCAATTATCCTATCCGTATTCACAGCATGAATCCAGTTGGGGTTCAAAATATGCGAAATATTATTCAGCATAATAACTGGAAAGAAATTCCTTTTGAGGGATTTGACTAAAAGGAGGACTAAAATGAACAAGCAGACAAACGATTTTATCATTAGCCTTAAGCGTTACACAGAGACCGAAGACCGTTTTGGAGATTACTATCTCAACGCAACAGCAGAATATCTTTCTAATATGAGCGGAACTCCTATCGAGCATTACAATAAGAGCATTCTTTATAGCTATATTCAGTCTGCCTTTAAAGACTTCATGTCTACGGCGGATTCTCCTCAGCTTGCCATGTATGATTTCTTCACCTCTTTTAATAATAATGTTAAAAAGTCTTCTGACCCAGACCTTGTTCTTGCTCACGCCTGTTGTGTAGCTATGGATTTAAGCCAAGTGCGTGAAAAGAAAGATGGTGTATGGATGACAGTAAATGGTTTTCATGTACCTGCTGACCCCAAGGACGATAAAAATTTATACAGGAAAGGAAATTAATTGTGAATTATATTGACGCTACCATCGAAATGAAAATCAAAGAAGATGGCAATCCTAAATTTGAGATTGTTCTTCCTCAGATTGTTGAGTGGACTTGTTC